>ERZ810302.34-NODE-34-length-81824-cov-15.7774_pt1 | contig 81824 bp, 71 predicted proteins | sample MGYA00520484_ERZ810302 | MGnify/ENA primary metagenome ERZ810302 (study PRJEB31588, sample SAMN03401223) | human gut metagenome | study: EMG produced TPA metagenomics assembly of the PRJNA231909 data set (A prospective, longitudinal analysis of the... | reverse complement strand
TTAAGCTTACTTGTGCCGAAGATAGTTAGCTGGAAACGGCTTGTGAAAATAGGTATTCGCCGGCTTTTATATGGCCCGTTGGTCAAGCGGTTAAGACAGAGGCCTCTCACGCCTTTAACATCGGTTCGATTCCGGTACGGGTCACCATATGCACCTCTAGCTCAGTTGGTAGAGCAACTGACTCTTAATCAGTGGGCCCAGGGTTCGAGTCCCTGGAGGTGCACCAGATATTGAACGTCAAATCGAAAGATTTGGCGTTCTTTCTTTATGTAGGAAAGCGGCTGCACACTTTCTGCACACCGTTTGCACATTTACCCGAGTCAGGGGCTTTTCTGCGCAAGGTTTGCACAGCCTGCTTTCCTTTGCATAAAAAGAAGAGAAGTTAGGCGAACAAGGCTCTCGTCAATTCTCTGCGTTCGTCTGCATCCATCAGCCGGATGGCTTCAAGGATCTCTTTGCCGGAGATTTTTGTTGCCGCCGGCTTTTCGTTTTGCCGGGGCTGGGATGCTGCTGGGGTCAGGTCTTGGGAGTAGAAGTTTGCTTCGATCTTCTCGGTCAGCTCCAACCGGGGCTTATCCTGCGTGTGGGCATAGGTGTCCATCAGGACGGCAGCAGTTGCATGACCTGTGTTGCCCTGCACCGACTTGAAGTCACCGTCCGACTGCAAGAGCTGGTAGGTGGCACTGGAGTGCCGCAGGCCGTGGAACACGATCTGTTCAAACTCCGGGTGCTCGGCTCTCCACAGGCGGTACCACTTTGTCAGCAGCTCCGGCGCGATGGGCAGACCATCCGGGAGCCGGAACAGTTGCCCGCAATTGCTGTATTTCTCCGGGGCGTTCTGCTCGTCCTGCTTGAGCTTTTCAAGCCATGCTTGAAGTTCCTCTTTCAGAGGTTTGGTCATATACAGGATGCGGTTGGATTTCTTGGTCTTGGGCTTTTTCAGGATAAGGGAGGACTTGCTGCCCTCACGCCTGTCCGGGAAGGTGTAGTAGACCTGTTTGGGGTCGAGCTTTTTCAGAGCGTCCTTGTTGGCTCTCTGCATGGTCTTGCTGACCGAGATGGTGCCACGCCCATCGGCGGCATCAAAGTCCAGATCACTCGGCTGTAAGCCGAGGATTTCGCCCTCACGGAGCGAAAGGATCATGCTCATGTGCACCGCCAGATGCAGGGCGGGGTTCTCGATGGTTTGCAAGGCTGCCAGCATGGTTTTCTCGTCCCAGATGGTGCGCTCCTCGATGTTGACCTTGGGGGCATCACGGGGCAGGGGAATCTTGTGGATCAAGTCCCATTCCACCGCATAGGAAAATGCGGTCTTGAGCAGCGTGTAGACTTCGTGGATAAATGATTTTTCTAATCTCCGTTTCAACAGCTTGGCGGGGGAGAACGCAGCAGCGAAGCTGCTGGATCTGCCGCCGTTTTACGCCAGATAATACCCAGTAGGATATGACGCACAGCATCATATCAATGGGGCAAAGAGTTGCACTCTCTGCACTCTTGCTCCGGGCAAACTGTCAACCTGACACTTTTCCAATACCCCTTATAAGGGAGAACTTGGGCGTTTTGCTGCGTACGTGCGTACGCAGCAGGTGGCTTTCTCTGTACGCACATACGCAGCGAAAGACCGGAAACGCACCATACGTTTCGCAAACGCGAACTTTTGAGAACACGTCACTTTCGGCATGGTGCAAGAAAAAACAAGGGAAACTTTAGCAAAAAGAGAGAGGGCCGGACAGTGCCAGCCCTCTTGACAGGAGCAGATACGCAGATTTCTGTTTTATGCCCGCACATCCTCCCGGCGTAAAAGCAGCCATGCCAGAAGGAACATCGTCCCCAGCCAGAAGATGCAGCTGAAGGCAAACAGCCCGTAGCTGCCAGCCAGAGCATCCGCACTTTTGTTGGAGTTCATACCGAGCTGCATCAGGGAATAGGGCCACAACAGCCCATGACCCTTGGAGCTGATAAAGATGCCGGTAATGCCGCCCAGCAGCCCCAGAAAAATGGGCACGGCAAAGCTGCGGATGACCATGGCCAGCACCAGCTGTGCGGCAATGACAGCCAACGCACCCAGCAGTCCCCGCAGTAAAAACAGCGGTAGGGTGACCGGCGGCAGCCCGGGCAGATGGGCAAATACCTTGCCGCAGAACACGAACAGCGCAAACACAAAACCGTGGGTCAGCAGCGCCAGCTTTGTCACCACCGCAAACTTTGCGGCAAACAGGTCCAGCGGCGGTACGGGGCTTGCCATGATAAGGTTCCAGTTGTGCCCCAGATGTTCCAGCCGCCACAAGTAGGCAGCATAGGTGGCTACCATGGCAGGGAAGAAGAGCATGGAATAAAACAGGGTGTGCTGGGTCCACAGGCTATACCAGCCGTCGGTGAGGATCTCAAGATTTTGTAAATAATTGAAGGTACCGTAGGTGGCCGAAAGAATGGGCAGCACAAAGAACATTGCCCAGATGGGGGATGCGTGGAGTTTGCGGTTCTCCGCAAGAATACAGCGTTTCAGCATGGTTTTATACCTCCTCGTCCTGTACCTTGCGCCACGCAAGGGCAAACAGCACAGCGCTCAGCGCAAGGGTGAAGGCCAGCAGCACCCAATTGAAGGGGCGGGTGCCGTAGGTGACGGTGTGGGTGGCCTTGTCCCAGTTCGCCACTTCGTAGGCGCTCAGAGGGATGTAGTACCCAAAGGGTACAAAGTAACTGGCAAGCGGCGGCATAAAAGCAGAAAACAGCCCCACCAGTGCCCCTACAATGCCCACGCAGAGCGCCGGCAGGGGATTGCCCACCCACAGCATTAGCAGAAATTCGCCAAAGAAGAGCATTGCGTCCACAGCCAGCGTGCAGACGAACAGATAGCATAGCTGCCCAGTTGGAAAGGCTTCGGTATAACCATGAACACGCCCCAGCACCGGAACGCAGGCCAGCTCCAGCACCGTGACCAGCAGCACCTCCAGTACCCCAAAGACAGCTTTGCCTGCAAACAGGCTGCGGCGGCTCTGCAGGGTGTAGAGCAGCTTGGCGGTGTTGCCTTTGATCTCCATATCCCACAGCCGGGAGGCCAGCACTGCCATCATCACCGGCATCAGAATGGCTTCAATGACGGGCAGGCTGTAAAGCAGGGCGCTGTAACCGTTGGCAAGCTCCTCCGGGTCTGCCGGGGCAAGGCCGCCCACCCACAGCACGACAATGCCGGGGATGAGCAGGCAAAGAGCAAGGTCGTGCCGACGGTGGGCTTTTTGCAGTTCTGCACGAAAAGCTGCCATCTTACGCCACCTCCCCGCTGGTCTGGGTCAGGCTGAGGAAGATATCCTCAAGGCTCTTTGTCTGCGCAGTCAGACCCACCACACCCACGCCGCTTTCGGCAAGGGTACAGACCAGTGCCGCCAACGCTTCGTCCGGCAGCGGGGGAAGCTGCAGGGTGTCCGGCTGATCTGCCGGTGCGGTGGCTTTTACTCCCTGCTGCTGCAGGACGGCTGCGGCTTTGGGTGCGTCCAGCACCCGCAGCAGAATGCCGCCCCGGCTGTGCTTTTGCAGTTGCTGCAGAGAACCCTCGAACAGCAGCTTGCCGTGGTTCAGGATGCCCACCTGATCCACCATCTGCTCGATCTCGCCCAGCAGGTGGCTGGAGATCAGCACGGTGGCTCCGGTGGTCTGCGGCATGGAAGCGATCAGACTGCGCATTTCCTGAATGCCTGCCGGGTCCAGACCATTCGTAGGTTCGTCCAAGATCAGCAGTTTGGGGCTGCCCAGCAGCGCCATGGCAATGCCCAGCCGCTGCTTCATGCCAAGGGAATACTGCCCCACCTTCCGGTCAGCGTCTTTGGTCAGGTGCACGATCTCCAGCACCCGGCTGATGTCCTTCCGGTCCACGTCCTTCAGGTCAGCCACGATGGAAAGGTTTTCCCGGGCGGTCAGGTGCAGGTAACCGGAGGGGGATTCGATCAGACTGCCGGTCTGCCGCAGCAGGGCAATGCGGCTCGATTCGTTCAGGGTGTGCCCCAGCAGTTCCACACTGCCGCCGGTGGGGTGTACAAGCCCCAGCAGCATCTTCATAGTGGTGGATTTGCCCGCACCGTTGGGGCCTAAAAAGCCGTAGACACAGCCCTCCGGGACAGTCAGGTTCAAATGATCCACCACCGGACGGCCATGGTAGCTTTTGCAAAGGGCATGGGTCTCGATCACAGGTTTCATAAATGGTCTCCTTTCGCATTCATGGTTTTCGGAACGATGCCAGAATACACCCGCTGCCTTAAACTGACCGGAAGGCCAGCTTAATTTACCCTTAAATTTGCAGGTGTTTTCCGCTGCGCCGCTGCCCGTGCCTGCTTTGCGGCAGAGCAGCCGGAACTGATGATTTTAGATATCAACCTGCCGGATGGGGATGGATTTTCGCTGTTCCGGGCGCTGCGGGCAAAAGCGGATGTCCCGGCATTGTTCCTCTCCGCACGGGATGCGGATGCCGACCGTCTGTTCGGGCTGGGTCTTGGCGCAGATGACTACCTGACCAAGCCTTTTCTGATGCAGGAACTGCTGCTGCGGGTGCAGCATATTTTGCAGCGGGCGTACCGGGCAGAGCTGTCCCGTACAAAACCGGCACCTTTGCAGCTGGGGGAGCGGTGCGTAGACCTGAATGATGCCATTGTTACCCTGCCAGAGGGCAAAACACTGGCTCTGACCGCTACCGAGCTGGCGCTGCTGCGGAAATTGGCAGAGAACCGGGGACACATCGTTACCTACGATGCCCTTTGTGCGGCGGTCTGGGGCGCAGATTACTATGGCTACGAGAACAGTCTGGGGGTACATATCCGGCATCTGCGGGAGAAGCTGGAAGCCGAACCCGGCGCGCCGCAGTTTCTGCGGACGGTGCGGGGCATTGGCTATAAGCTGACAAAGGGGGAAGAAGCATGAAAACCTTTGTGCGTCTGATCCGGCGGTATGTGCTGGCGGCGGTGGGCATTGTTTTGCTGCTGCTGTTTTCCGGTGTTGCGGTGCTGGGCTGGCTGGGTTGGCAGGAGGGCTGCCGCCTGCCGCAGCGGGAGTATTCCTCCAGCGAGATCGCGGATTCTATGGTGGAGACCGCCGAAGGGCTTGCCTTTGGGGCAGAACGCACCCCGCAGGAGTGGATGAATGGCTACGAGTGGGCGATGGTGCTGGACGATGTGGGAAACATCCGCTGGAGCTACGGCCTGCCGCAGGATCTGAACCATGCCTACACTCCCGGCGATATCGCCAAATTTGCCCGCTGGTATCTGGCGGATTACCCGGTGTTCTGCTGGACAGAACCCTACGGACTGTTCGTCATCGGGCTGCCAAAGGGGAGCCTGTGGAAGTACAGCATTTACAGCTCACCGGACTTTGCCCTGAGCATGGTGCGGGTGCTCCCAGCGGCAGCGCTGGGAATGCTGCTGCTGGGTCTGGTTCTCTGCTTCTGGCTGAGCTGGCGGGGGGCAAAGCGGCTGGAGACCGTGGCAAACGGTCTGGAAGCACTGGCGCAGGGGCAGACCGTCCGGCTGCCTACCGACGGCTTTGCCGGGGAACTGGCAGAAAAGCTGAACCAGACCGGGGCGCAGCTGCAAGCCAAAAATGAGATGCTTTCCCGGCGAGACAACGCCCGCACCCAGTGGATCGCAGGGGTCAGCCATGACGTGCGCACCCCGCTGGCGCTGATCTTAGGCTGGGCAGAGCAGTTGGAACAGGATGCACTTTTGCCGGACAGCTCCCGGCAGAAAGCGGCCGGCATCCGCACCCAGTGCGAAAAGCTCCGCACCCTCATTGATGACCTGAACCTGACCAGTAAGCTGGAATACGGTGCCCAACCCCTGCGCCGGAAAGACCTCCGGGCAGGACCGCTGTTCCGGCAGCTGGTGGCGCAGTTCTGCGAAAGCCCACTGGCAGAGCGCTGCGAGATCACACTGGAACAGGAAGAGCCAGCAGAGCAGACAGTGCTTTCGGTGGATGAGGCGCTGCTGGCACGGCTGCTGGAAAATCTGCTGAACAACAGCGTCCGGCATAACCCAAAGCCGGTGAACATTACGGTGCACACCCGGCAGGTAGGGGAGCGCTTCTGCCTGACCGTGGCAGATGATGGTATTGGCTATCCGGCTGCCGTTCTGGTGGCACTGAACGCTGCGGAGCCTGCCGAAAATGCGCCCCATATCCTTGGCCTGTATGTAGTGCAGCAGATCGCCGCCGCCCATAGCGGCACGGCAGTGTTTGGGCAGAATACCCCCTGCGGAGCAAAAGCAACGGTCTGGCTGCCGGTAAAATAAAAAATGTGAACCTTTTAGGTGTTTCCACCCAGAAAAGTCCACATAGAAAGAGCTGCTTTGGATTTATAAGAGATCGCAGTTGTCCAAATCCCTGCCATGAATCGTAGTTGTTGATGTACATTTGATGCTTGGTTTAAACAGGTGAAATTGCGGATGCCATTTTCGAGCCAAACCAGCCCATTTTCCCGGCTTTGCATAAAAATCCGATGCCTGCTTTAAGGGGCTGATTTTGGCTCTGCACACTTTTGCACATTTTCTGCACATCGCAAGGATGGATAACAGGTGCAAAGACGTGCAAACAATGCAAAGAATGCAATAGAATAACAACGGTAAAATAACGGCAATTCGATTAAAACGACGATTTAACGTTGAATGACGAAATGGACAAAATGTGCCATTCGGTTCCTACGAATCAGTAGGCCGGGGGTTCGAGTCCCTTCCATCGCACCAAACAATGAAAATCCGAACCTTTTCTCGATAGGAGAAGGGTTCGGATTTTTTGTGTTCATTGGAAAGCAGAATGAAGGCTCCTTCCCGACGACTGTGTGTCCAAAACCTTATCAGAAAAAACGTGTAACGAAAGTCACAACTGTAAAGGTGCCGTAAGGCGGAAAGGACACAAACATGAAGTACGATGAAAGAATCTGTAAAGTCAACATGGACACCGGCTGCGTGGAGCTGTTGCTCCGGGATGGGAGAATGATCTACATTGACTGCACCGGGGTCGAGGATGCGCTGGACGTTACCATGGCACAGCGGTCAGAACTAGACTATCTCATCTACAATGACCCACTGGGCTATGCGGATTTGATTCTGAATGGCGACCCGGAGAAATATTTGAAAACCGTAACCGGGAGCCATGGGTTAGAAGATTAAGAGAAATGCCGTTCCAAAAGCAACTGGAACGGCATTTCTTATCTTTCGATATTCGGCATCTTCTGTCCCCGAAGCTCCTGCCGGATGGCACGGAACTGATCAGGTACATCTGCATCGGTCATCGTACCGGGGACATTCACTGTCCCAGCGGCTTTGGCGGCTTCATAGAACCAGCATTTATACTCCACGGTCTCCAGCGTATGCTGTAACTGCTGGATCTGCCGGGTGAGCACCTCGCGCTGATGCCGGAACATTTCCAGCCGGGTGTCAATGGTGTCGTCTCCCTGCATGGAAAGCTCAATATACTGCCGGATATCCTTGATGGACATTCCGGCTTTTTTCATGCAGCGGATGACCTGCAGCCACTCGAAGTCGTTTTCCCGGAACATCCGAATGCCGCCGGAGGAACGCTCCACAAAGGGAAGTAACCCTTCTTTGTCGTAGTAGCGCAGGGTGGAGGCAGGTACGCCCAGCTTTTGTGCCATTTCACCTACGGTATAGATCATCTGAAACCTCCGTTTTTTCAAAAAGCCCTTGACTTAAAGTACGCTTTAAGTTGTATGATAAAATCAAACTTTATCAACATCATAATGCGGATGCACTCTGCTGTCAAGGAGGTTCCTATGAGCAAGAAGGTATTGATTTTGTCTGGCAGTCCACGGAAGGGCGGTAACTCTGATATTCTATGCGACGAATTTCTGCGCGGGGCGCAGGCTTACGAGATGGGGAGGAACGTATAATGGCAGTGAAACAGACAGCAGGGCGGGATGCTCTGGGCGAATTTGCACCAAAATTTGCGGAACTTAACGATGAGGTACTATTCGGGCAGGTGTGGAGCCGAGAAGATAAACTCTCCCTCCGGGACCGCAGCCTTGTGACGGTGGTGGCACTGATGGCGCAGGGACTGACGGACTCCTCGTTTCGGTATCACCTGACGGCAGCGAAAAACAACGGTATTACCCGGACTGAGATTGCAGAGATCCTGACCCATGCGGCGTTTTATGTAGGCTGGCCCAAGGCGTGGGCGGCTTTCCGCATGGCCAAGGAAGTCTGGGCAGAGGAATCTGCAGAGGATGCCAAGGCACAGCACCAGAGCGAAATGGTGTTCCCCATCGGCGCAGCCAACGACGGTTTTGCGCAGTATTTCAGTGGAAAAAGCTATCTGGCACCCTTGTCCACCGCACAGGTTGGCATTTACAACGTCACCTTTGAGCCGGGCTGCCGGAACAACTGGCACATCCACCATGCTGCAAAGGGCGGTGGGCAGATCCTTGTCTGCGTGGCAGGCCGGGGCTACTATCAGGAATGGGGCAAAGCTCCGCTGGAGCTGCATCCGGGCGATGTGGTGAACATTCCCCCGGAGGTCAAGCACTGGCACGGTGCTGCACCCGATTGCTGGTTCTCTCATCTGGCAGTGGAAGTACCCGGTGAGGGCACCTCCAACGAGTGGTGCGAGCCGGTGCCGGAAGAAACCTATAAGGAGTTGCAGTGATGCGGTTTGACGTACACCCAACCATGATGAAACAAAAATAGGGTGCGCCCACCCGGACGCACTCTGAAAAATCCACATACGACAGAGATATGTACAACAGGGCGTTCCCCGTCGGGATCGCTCTGTTTTCTCTATAGTGGGAGGAATTGTGTCAAATTGACACAATTCCTCCTCGTCCGTTTTAAGCAGGGTTTGGGGTGGGACCGCATTTGCAAAGCGTAGCGCAGCAATAAAAGCCCCAGTGGGGCTTTTAAGCGGCAGCGCGGTCTGCGACAGCAGATGGAGGGGCGTTGCCCCGACAAGTGACCGCTGGCCTTCTTCGCTGTTCCAGCAGGCAAGAATGGCCGGGTAGAATGCCCTCGCCAGACGGTCGATGACTTCATCGGGGTAAGGGGAAGTGTTTGTGGACTTTTTCTTTTTGTTCAAACGCACGCTCCTTTGGACATCGGTAAACAGCATACCATGTGCCTGTTGTTATGTTGTCTGGTCTTTAACATCTGCGAGTGCGGCTTCCAGAGAATTAAGGTAGTCCTTGTGCTTTTGAATGATCTCCAGAATCACATCATGCTGCGCATTATCGGGCATTTTGCTAAATCAGGCAGTTGCCCGCGACTTTACAACGCTACGCTGACCGGCAGAACATACACGCCATCGGCGGTGTAGTAGGTGATCTGGGTGACGGTCTTGCCGATGATGGACGCAAGGTAGGGCTCGTCCGTATTGAAGCCCAGCTCAGTGCCGCGCCAGATGCTGGTCACATGATGCAGGCCGTACTCACCGCCATCGGCGGTGGTCAGCACTACGCCGTAGACCTTGTTGGTGCTGGTGTCCAGATCAAAACCGGAGAGCTTCATCTCGTAATTCGCGTGGCGGCCATTGGTGGTCAGCTCCACAGTAACACCCTCCACGGTAGTCTCGGTGGCGTGGACTTTGCCAAACTCCCACTTGCCGCTCAGCAGGTTATACCATGCAGTGATGTAGTAGGCAGGAGTCTCGCCGAGCTTATAGTGCCGCAAAGCCCTTGACCTTTTTGCCGGAGCGCAGTATACTGCTTGTATGGTTAGTCACATTTAACTGCAAGAGGGTATTACATCATGCAGGACGCATTCTGGGGAATCCTGATTCCGTTTCTGGGCACAAGTCTTGGGGCGGGCTGTGTGTTCTTTTTGAAAAACTCTTTGCGCGACAGCGTCCAGCGGGCGTTGACCGGCTTTGCCGCCGGGGTCATGGTGGCGGCATCGGTGTGGAGTTTGCTGATCCCAGCCATGGAACAGGCTGCAGATCTGGGCAGGCTGGCGTTTTTCCCGGCGGCAGCAGGCTTTTGGCTGGGCATCCTGTTTTTGCTGCTGCTGGACCATAACTTCTTGACAGAGGAGACGGCAGGGCGTATTATTTTGGCAGAAGGACCGCTGAGAGGCGGCTTTTTATAAGACAAAAAGTTAGCTTTGTCTAACTCAAAACTCTGCCCTATACGAAGAAATATATCTCTTCTATTTACAGGTGGAAAATAAATAGAGAAGGAGCGTATCAGGATGAAGATCTACCATTTTGGTGCAGAGGATGCCCCGGTGCTGTTGCTGCTGCCGGGCACCTGTTGCCATTGGAAAAGCAATTTCGGTGCGGTGATCCCGCTTCTGGCTGACAGCTTCCGGGTGCTGTGCGTCAGCTATGATGGCTTTGATGAGACTGAACAGACCGAATTTCCCACCATGCTGGAGGAGACCGAAAAGATCGAGGCCTACCTCAAGACCCACTGCGGCGGTCGCATCCGGGCGGCCTACGGCTGCTCTCTGGGCGGCTCGTTTGTGGGGCTGCTGGCGGCACGACAGAACATCCACATGGACTGTGGCATTCTGGGCAGCTCCGATCTGGATCAGGCGTCGCCGCTGACGGCAAGCTTGCAGACTGATTTTCTGCTGCCATTGATCTACCCTGTGGTGCGGGACGGAAAGATTAAGGTGAAATTTCTCCAAAAGCGTCTGGATAAGCGTGCCAGAGAGTCGGGGGATTATGTCAAAGCCTTTCTGAAAATGTTTGGCGATGCCCGCCCCTATGTGACCATGCAGAGCTGCAAAAACCAGTTCTACTCCGATCTTATTACCCCGCTGCCGGATAAGATCCATGTGCCCGGTACCGAGATCCATATTTTTTACGCCCTGAAAATGGGCGCAAAATATCGTGCTCGGTATCAGCAGCATTTTGCACATCCTGTTCTCCATGAGCAGAACTTGCAGCACGAGGAATTGCTGGCCTGTCACCCGGAGCAGTGGGCGCATCTGGTAAAAAGCATTGCATTGTGAACGGTAAAACGTATCTGGAGCAAGCAGGCTTTGGCAGGGTTCAGAGTCACAAAAATAAAAAGGGCTGGCTGTGCATCACAGTACAGAAATGAGGTGCGATCATGTCGAAAAAGGCAACGGAATTTCAAAGAAAAGCAATGAGCTGGATGTACCGAGGCAAGGAGATCTTCAAGCCTTTGAACACCGGCTGGATCGACGAGAATGTTGCCTGCGTGCGCGAATGGGTGGCGAACATCTTCTTCTACCGCAAAGGCGATACGACCATTATGGTCGATGCGGGATATAACTACGACCGCCTTGCCGAAAAAATGGGCTGGCTTGGGATTGATCCGAAGTCGATACACCATATCCTTATCACCCATCAGGACACCGACCATGTGGGTGCGGTGGAAGCAGACAGTCCGGGGCTGTTCCGGAATGCGAATCTGTACATCGGCGAGATCGAGAACCGGTATCTCACCGGCGAGGAGCGGCGAAAAGTCATCTATCATCTCTATAAATTGCCGCAGGTCACGCTCAACAACGAAAAGGTACTGCTGCACGATGGGCAGGGACTTGACATTGGCGGCGTCAGGATCGAGTGTTTTCTGGTTCCCGGTCATACATGGGGACATATGGTCTACCTCATTGACGATAAGTACCTTTTTACCGGCGACACGCTGTGGTTTGGTGCGGACGGCGGATACAGTTTTATTTCTTCGCTGGCAGAGGATAACAAGCTGGCGGTGAAGTCTTTGGCTTTGCTGGAGAAAAAGCTGAGAAAACGTGGGCTGCATCCGCTGTTCATTACCGGTCACACAGGTTGGACGGACAACATGGAGTTTGCCTTTGCGCACAAAAATGAGCTGTGCTCGCCTTTCAAGAAAAGAGCCCACGACCCCAATGCGCTTTACGATGCCTATGATGAATCCGATGATACCGAAGAAAAGGCAAAAAGCGGGTACTTGAAGGGCGTGGGAAGATAAGGAAGTGCAGGCGGCGCACCGGCATTCTTTGGCGCGATGACGGAGCGTAATCCGAAAAAATAATGCTGCAAAAACCAAGGGGCGGATGGTATGAGAACTTTGGAATATGGAACAGGACATGAAAAGACGCTGCTGTTTCTGCCGTGCACGGCAGAGCCGGAGTGGGCGTTCACCGACTCGGTTGGTCTGCTTTCGCAGGATTACCATGTGATGCAGATCGTCTATGATGGTCACGGCGAAACGGGAGAAGACTTTATCTCTGTGGAGACGACAGTAGACGAGGTGACAGATTGGCTGCAAGCGCACGGCATTACCCGCTTGAACGCGGCATACGGCTGTTCTCTGGGTGGGGCGTGTCTGACACGCTTTCTCGCCTTGGGAAAAATCCCGGTCGAGCGCGCCGTTATTGATGCAGGCATTACGCCGTATCGGATGCCGCTGATTTTGCGCCGTCTCGCCTGCCTGCGTGACAATCTTGGTTTCAGGCTCATAGCGAAGAGCCGCAAGGTCCTTGAGACGGTCTATCCGCCAGAGCGCTGGACGATGCCGGGGCGCGATCCAGTGAAGGAGTATGATGCGCTGGCGGCGTATCTGAAAACCTATTCAAAACGCACCGTCCGCAACATTTTCTGGTCGGCGAACAATTATACTCTGCCGACGAAGCCGGCTGAAATGGGCTGCCAAATCACATATTGGTACGGCGAAGAGGAAAAGCAGGCGCGACACAGCAATATCTGCTTTATAAAGCAATATTTTCCACGGGCGCAACTGCATGAAATTCCGAAGATGGATCACGCGGAGCTTGTGATGATGTATCCGCAGGATTTTTATCGGAGAATCATGGAGTTCCTGACACACACATCGGCAGCTCAAAACAAAAAAAGCTGAAAGAAAGGAAAAATCAGAATGCTCTATCCGCAGCTTTTTGGATTCAACGGAGATATAGGCTGATGAAAATCATCGTTGCAATTGCTTTTTATTTTCTGTATTGGGGCGTATGTTTTCTTGGAACAGGCACGGACAAGAAAAATCTCATGGGGCTGCGTTCTTATCCCGAAGAAGTTCAAAACCGTGTGCGAAGCGACCATCAGCTTGGAAAGGCTGTTCCGAAGAGGAAATCCACCGCTGCCGTTTGGCTCAGCAATCTTTTGCTTTTCACAGTCGTGTTTTCCGCTTTAGGACTTGCGCTGAGAGGCGTGCTGAACTTGGACGGTTATCGCTGGGTATCCCATGCAGACGGTCTTTCGATTTTCAAGGTGCGGTGCTGGATCTGGCAATAAAAAATCGCCACACAACAACCTGAACCTGACCATCCCTTCCGGGATGGCCTTGGTTCGGGTTTGCTATGTAGCGATCAGAAAGTCAAAAACTTGCTCCGACTCCTTCGGGAGCCGATCTGGAAATCTAAGTAAATATGTTATATTAAATTGTTGGAATAGGTTACCACAAAAATCGAGCTGTGTCAACAAAAAGTTTCGAGAGCACGCCACTTTCGGCAGTGTGCAAGAAAACACGCTGAAAACTTTGGCAAAAAGAGAGAACCAGATGGGCTCGTTTTGCTTATTTGTTTTTTACCAGCAGCGCCTGATACGGCTCCAGCTCCACATCCGCCAGCCAGACGGAAGTGCCCTCCGGGGTGTGATATTCACCGCCCAGAGCGTCCAGACTGGCTTCCGCCGGGTACTCGGTAAAGTTGAACAGTCCCACCAGCGTTTCCTCGCCGCGCTTGCGCACCAGCGCCAGCACGCCGGGGTTGTGGCTGTCCCATGTGGTCACCCACGCATCTGGGGCAAAGCAGGGGTCTGCACGCATTTGACGCAGCTGCTCCATGCCCTGCCACAAGGCGTTTTGCAGCGTGCCCTTTTGGGTGCGCTGTTTTGCGTCCTCCCAGTTGAATTTGCTGCGATGCAAATTGCGGCTGTCCTCCACACGGTCAGGGTCGTTTTTGTAGTCCCAGCCATTGAGCTGTGCAATCTCATCGCCGCAGTTCAGCATGGGGAAGCCCTGCAAAAACGCCATGGCAGTGTGCAGCAGCAGGTCACGCTTCACGGCGTAGTCCAGTGCGGTCTTGTCGTCCTTTTCCAGTGCCTGCTCCACGCCGCACAGGCTGGCGGTGGTGCCGCAACTGCGGGCGTCGCCGGTGGCAGGGTCGTAGTTGTACAGCTCGCCCTTTGCCCAGCTGCCGGGGAAATTTCCCTCATAGAAGTGGTACAGATATTCTTTATGTTTCTGCGGGTCGATGCCAAGCCGGTTTTCCACCGCCTCGTCCAGACCCCAGCCGATATCATCGTGGCAGCGCAGATAGTTCACGAACCAGCAGTTGTCCGGCAGGGCGTGGAGGGCATCCAGCTGCGCCTTCAGCAGCCGGGTGTCCCGGCTGGCAAGGGCACCCCACAGGTTGACCATGGTGGACACGTTGTAGAGCATGTGGCATTCCGGCTTTTCCGGGGTGCCAAAATAGGCGGCAAGCTCCTTGGGTGCCATGACCACCTCGCCCTTGAGGATGACAGCGGGGCAGACGCATTCCAGCACCATGCGGAGCATCCGCACGATGGTGTGCACCTGCGGCAGATTGCGGCAGGTGGTGCCCAGCTGCTTCCAGATATAGGGCACGGCGTCAATGCGGAACACCTCCACGCCAAGGTTGGCAAGGTGCAGAATGCTCTTGGTCATGTCCACGAACACCGCCGGATTTCCGTAGTTCAGGTCCCACTGGTAGTCGTGGAAGGTGGTCAGCACCCACTTGTGCATCTCCTCGCACCATGTAAAATTGCCGGGTGCGGTGTTGGGGAACACCTGCGGCACAGTCTGCTCGTACTGGTCGGGGATGGTGCGGTCGTCATAGAGGTGGTAATAGGCCTGAAACCACGGGTCTCCTGCCTTTGCCGCCATCGCCCAGCGGTGGGTGCTGGCGGTGTGGTTCATGACAAAATCCAGACACAGGCTGATGCCGGCCTTCCGCAGTTCACGGGTCAGGTTTTCCAGATCTTTGTTGGTGCCAAGAGTCGGGTCTACGGTGTCAAAATCCTCCACCGCATAGCCGCCATCGTTATGAGGGTGGGGCATCTGCAAAAGGGGCATCAGGTGCAGATAGGTCAGCTTCTGCTCCTTGAGGTAGGGCAGCTTCTTTGCCAACTCTTTCAAATTTCCGGCAAAGAGGTCGGTGTACATGGTCATGCCGAACATATTGCCCCGCTTATACCACTCCGGGTCGGCAGAGCGTGCCTTGTCCAGTGCTTTCAGCTCGGCGCTGCGGGCGTTGTAGGCTTCTGCCATCTCCCGCTCCAGAACTTCCAGCCCTTCCCGGTTGTGGTACAGTTCCATGAACAGCCATTCCAGCTCGTCCTTGTGCTTGGCAAACCGGGACGCAAATTCCTGTTTTGCTGCCATGATTCAGCCCTCCACTTCCGCAAGGGTGGGCATGGCGGGGATAGCACCATGGCGGCTGGTGGTGATGCTGGCCGCTTTGTTGGCAAAAGCCAGAATGCCTTCCAGCTTGTCCACGGTCAGGGTGTCCAGCTCCTCCTTGCAGAGCTTGGACAGAGCAGCCCCAAAGAAGGTATCGCCTGCGCCGTTGGTGTCGCCCACCTTGCAGGGAACGCCAGCCACATGACCGGTCTTGTCCCCAAAGCGGTAGAATACGCCGTTTGCACCCAAAGTGACGAAAATCAGCCGGATGCCGTTCTGTGCCAGCTGTGCCGTGCCGCTTTCGCAGTCGGTGGTGCCGGTGAGCAGGGGCAGTTCTTCATCGGACACTTTCAGGATATCCACCAGCGGCAGGGGAGCCTTCATCTGGGCAATGGCGTCCTCTTTGTTCTTCCAGAGGTTTGCACGGTAATTGGGGTCATAAGTAATGACAGCACCCAGCTTTTTGGCACGGGCGGCGGCATCCAGCGTAGCGGTGCGGGAGGGGTCGGCGGTCAGGCTGACAGAACCGAAGTGGACGATTTTGGCAGCTTTCAGAGCCTCGTCCGAAATATCCTCTTTGCACAGCATCACGTCAGCGTTGGCGCTGCGGTAAAAGCTGAAATCCCGCTCACCGGTGGCATCTACCGAGACCACCGCCATGGTGGTGGGATGGTCTGCATCCACCGCCATGCCGGAAACGTCTACCTTGTTCTCTGCCAGAACCTCTTTCAGGTAGCGGCCAAAGGCGTCCGCACCCACCTTGCCGATAAAGGCGGTCTGTGCGCCCAGTCTGGATGCAGCCACAGCCAGATTGGCCGGGGCACCGCCGGGGTTTGCGGCAAATTGAGGGATGCCGCGCGCATCCTTGCCGGTCTGGGTCAGGTCGATCAAAACTTCACCAATCGTTAAAATGTCCATGATACTTCTCCTTATTCATGATGTGAAACCCAACGATTACCGCTGGAACAGATAATGAATGTAAGCGGCTGCACGCTCCGGGTGCGGTGCATTCTGCACCACCCCAAGATAGACCCTGCCAGAAAAACCTGCCTGCCTGACAAACGGCGTGTCCGAAATATCCAGCACGGTCCCACCGGTGTTCAGACCCGACAGTGCATGGAAAGACGCATCCAGTGTCCGCAGATCGAGAAAATAATCATCTGCCAACAGTCGATCCCGTGCATATTCGTCCATCAGAACAACATCTAACCGCTGGGCACTGACTGCACCCAGCAGCTTCATCTCTGAAGCATATACATACTGCTCCTCTGCGCGTTCGCTTTCACTGAGCAGCAAGCCGGACAGCAGATCGACCTGTTGCTTTTTGGTCAGACCCTGCGCCTCGGCAAAGCCGGTGGTAAGCTGTTCCGTCAGATCAGACCCGGCAGTGATATTTACCAGACCAAGGTAAAGCACATCCTCTTTTTTCGTCACATGGCGGTAGGCTGCATAGCCAAGGATATAGACGACGATGAGCACGATCGCAATGGGCAGCTTGTAATATGCCCAGATGTGCTCCCACTTTTTGCACCCATGGAGGGAGCGGAGCGTATCTCGGTCAGTTTTTGTCATGGTCGTATTCCTCGTGTACTGCATCAGGGTCTCCACCGATCAGATAGAGGATCCGAAGCATCAGAAAGGAGCAGAGCATGGCGCACAAGCCCATGCCCAGCAGGAATGCAGGCGTGAACACAAACACTATGACGTACCCCATGATGCCATAGACCGCCGCCATCAGCAGGGTGCAAAACAGATACCGGACACCCACGAGAAGCGCTGTTTTCAGGATGCCGAAGGTGGTGTTTTCAAACCGTGCCAGCAGGGGAAAGGCATACAGCAGAACGATGCCGTACAGAACTGCCGCACCAATAAGCGTTGCAGTGAGCAGCGTCCAGAAAATGTTTTCGCTCCACATTCGGCGCAGTACAAAGCCATCCGCAGCTAGGAAACTGCCGACTGCCAGCAGGATAAGCCAGAGTTTTGTGGCGGGCTTAAAATTTTCCCGGAACGCCTTAAAAAACATCCGGGTCAGACCATCGTCCCGATCTTCCGCCATTTTGAGCGTGACGTAGAACAATGCGGTCGTAGAAGCCCCTATGGTAACGATGGGCAGGCTGCACACGAGCCATAAGATGTTCAGGTAAGCACTGTAAGTCAATTTCGTCAGCACAGCAAACAGCGGCTTGTCCGTATTGCACAGATCACGCATGGGGGTTCTCCTTTCGCTCAATCTCCTGTGGATTCGCGCAGGATCAGGTTGGTTTCCGTATAGACGGTACGATAGTTCAGCGATGGCTCTTCGATGCGGGTCATAAGCAGATTGGCAGCGGTGTAGCCCATGATCTGTTCATGGATATGGATCGAAGTCAGACGGGGGACAAAGTAGGAAGCCTCCTGACTGTCATCGAAGCCGCAGACCCAGATATCATCGGGAACCGAATACCCCAGCTCATTCAATGCCTTGACCAGATCCATGGCAACAAAGTCATTGGCGCAGACAAAGGCATCCGGCATCGTTTTGAACCGACGGATGGTTTCGTACAGGGATGCCGGATAGTTCTGCTGTCCAGATGGCATCGCACAGGTGCTCAGGCCTTCTGTCAGACCAAAGTGCTCCATTGCATCCTTATAAGCCATATAACGCTCAAAGAAGGACTGACAGTGGTTTTTATCCCCCGCAAAGCTGATGCGTTTTTTGCCGCGCTGGACCATGTGGGCCACCGCATTCTGGATCTCAATGCGGTTTTCCATATAAAGGCGGTCAGCTTTAAGAGGAGGACGCATATCCATCACAGGGGTGTCTACAAACAGCAGCGGAACATCCAGATCGCACAGCATCTGTGCGTAGTCATAGTCGAATACTTCAAAGCAGATGATGCCGGCTGTGCGCTCGGTATTGAGAGAAGATGGAAGTTTTTTCTCTTTCAGCTCTATGGGAGAAATGCGATGAATGGTCATACAGCTATGCAGATGATCGATTTCCGCCTGGAAACGATCCAGCATCATGGAGGAAAAGTGAGAGCTGTTCAGAAACTGGGTCGTCAGCATGGCGATCTCCCGTTTGTCACTCGGCAGAATGAAAGGCTCTGCTGCTTTTGCAGCGTCTTCCTGAAACAGCGGCAGATAGGCAAACTGCTTATAGCCCATTTCGGCGGCTTTGCGCAGGATCTTTTCCCGTGTAGCATCTGCCAGCACACCGGTGTTGTTGATGGCCTTTGAAACTGTGTTGCGGGAAAGCTGCAGCTCGTTTGCGATATCCTGAATGGTGACTTTGGTTGCCATAAGTCATCCTCTTTCTTTTATAGATAAAGTCTGGTGACGGATCTTATTCTTTATGACTCCAGTATAGTGCAAATGCACAAATTAGTCAAATGCAAAAATGCAAATCAGCATTTTGCATATCTGCGCGCTTTCGGATTTGTGCATCTGTACAAATCCACAGTATTTCTTGATATATACCATGAATTATCGTTGACATTCGCTTGATTGCGTGGTATAAATGAATTACAGAGTTTTACATTTGCACAAGCGAAGCGATGAAAACGTAAAATTCAAAGGTGCAAATGTAAAATGCAAATCAAACGGCAAGCAAATCAAAAAGGAGGAGAATGATTCATGAAAGCAAAGACGGCCTCGCCGGAAACGGCTGTGCTGACAGCAGAACGCAAGCTGCACAACACATGGGTCTACATCAAACGGCATTGGCAGCTTTACCTGTTGTTTCTGCTACCTGCTGTGGTGCTGACGCTGGTGTTCAAGTACGCTCCCATGGGCGGTGTGCTGATCGCGTTCCAGAAGTACAATCCCTTCAAGGGCATCTGGGGCAGCGAGTGGGTAGGCTTCAAAAACTTTACCCGCTTCATGTCCTCGCCGGACTTCCAGCGCTATCTGATCAACACCCTGAAGCTGAGCGTCTACGGTCTGCTGTGGGGCTTCCCGATCCCCATCCTGCTGGCATTCCTGCTCAACCGTATCGAGAGCAAGAAGATCAAGCAGAAGGTGCAGCTGGTGCTGTATATGCCCAACTTCATCTCGGTCATCGTGCTGTGCGGTATCGTCCGGGTGCTGCTGAGTGTCACCGGTCCTGTGAACGGCCTGCTTCACACCAGCATCAACTTCATGACGCTGCCGGAAGCGTTCCGCCCCATCTACATCATCAGCGGTATCTGGCAGGGTGCCGGCTGGGCATCCATCATGTACACCGCATCCCTTTCTAACGCCAGCAAAGATCTGAAGGAAGCTGCGATGATCGACGGCGCAAACCTGATCCAGCAGATCATGACAGTGGAGTGGCCCGCCATTAAGGATATGGTCGTTATTCAGTTCATCCTGCAGGCAGGCAACATCATGAGCATCGGTTTTGAAAAGGCTTATGCCCTGCAAACTGACCTGAACCTGAACACTGCCGAGATCATTGCAACGTACGTTTATAAAAAGGGCCTGTTGGACGGCGATTACAGCTTTTCCACGGCAGTCGGTCTGTTCAACACCGTTGTCAACGTCATCCTGCTGATCGCAGTGAACAAGGTCGTTGCCAAAATGAACGATGGCAAGGGCTTGTAAGGAGGGGTTTACCATGGCAAAACAGAAAAAATCAAAAATGGCCCTCTACACCAGACAAGATAAGATCATCCTGTACTGCGGCTACGCACTTCTGGGTTTGTTCCTGCTGGCGATCATCGTTCCGATGATCTACATCGTCATCGCGTCCTTTATGGACCCGGTCACTCTGCAAAACAAGGGCATCTCCTTTGATTTCAGCAAGTGGAGTCTGGATGCTTACCAGCGTGTCGTTTCGGACAAGCAGATCTGGGTCGGCTTCAAGAACGCGGTACTTTACTCCATCATCTTCACCATCATCTCGGTAGCTGTGACGATGCTTGCCGCTTATCCCATGTCGCTGCCGGACTTCAAAGGCAAAAAGATCTTCAACGCCTTGTTTGTGATCACGATGTTTTTCAGCGGCGGTCTGATCCCCACCTACCTGCTCATCAACAATCTGGGTCTGCTGGATTCCATGTGGGCGGTCATTCTGCCGGGAGCATTCAGCGTGTGGAACATGATCATTGCCCGTACCTATTATCAGGGCATCCCGCGTGAGCTGCGTGAAGCTGCGGATGTGGATGGAGCCAGCGAGATGCTTTACTTCTTCAAGATCCTACTGCCCGTCTGTATGCCGGTGGTGGCAGTTCTGGCTCTGTGGCAGTTCGTGGCAATGTGGAACAGCTACTTTGACGCCATGATCTACCTGAACAGCGCATCGAAGCAGCCGCTGCAGCTGGTGCTGCGTTCCATCCTGATCCAGAGCCAGCCGGAATCCGGCATGATCGCAGATATCCAGAGCACTGCCGAACGTGCGAAGATGGCAGAGCTGCTCAAATATGCAACCATTATTATTTCCAGTCTGCCGCTGCTGGTGATGTATCCCTTCTTCCAGAAGTATTTTGATGCCGGCATCATGGCTGGTTCCATTAAAGGCTGAGGATATTCCAGAATTTTATAAGCAGGTACGCTCATCTGTTACACGAAAAAAGAACATAAAAAGGAGAAAATACCATGAAAAAGCTGATCTCTCGCCGCAATTTCCTCAAGGTCTGCGCTCTGGCGGGCTCTGCCGCTGCTCTGTCTGCCTGTGGCGGCGGCAAATCCACCGGCAGCGGTAATTCTGCTGCCGCAGCTGTGGACACGACCGGTGCCGTTACATTTCCGCTGTCTGAAAAGGTCACCTTTACCGGTATGACCAGCTTCCCTGTGGGCAGCGAACCCGAGCCGAACAACCGCACCATCTTCAAGCGTCTGGAAGAGCAGACCAATGTGCACATCGACTGGACCGCCATCCAGTCCGACCAGTGGAGCGATAAGATCACCCTGAATATGTCCAACCCCAACACCCTGACGGATTTTGTTTTTACCGCTGATTTTACCGACAGCAATCTGCTGCGCTACGCAGATCAGGGTGTCATTCTCAGTCTGGAAGACTACATTGACAACAATATGCCGAATCTCCAGAAGGTCTTTGAGAAGTGCCCGGAGTACCGTACCATGTGCACCGACAGCGATGGCCACATCTGGGCACTGCCCTGGATCGAGCAGCTCGGCGCAGAAAAGACTGCCATCCAGACCATTGGCAACATGAGCTTCATCAATACCAAGTGGCTGAACTTCCTCGGCCTGTCGATGCCCACCACGGTGGACGAGTTTGAGCAGGTGCTGATGGCATTCCGTGATAACGCCGCTTCTATCAAGGCAGAGTATGGCATTGACGGCGACATCATCCCCATGTCCTGCATCGTCAACAACGGCGATCAGGACCCCAGCATCCTCATCAATGGCTTTGGCGAAGGCTACGGCGATGCAGACAAAGACCGCCATATCGCCGTTACCAACGACCGGAAAGTCATCTGTGCCGCCACCCAGCAGGGCTACCGTGATGGTCTGGACTGGCTGCACAAGCTGTATGCCGAGAAGCTCATTGACCCGGAGTGCTTCACGCAGGAGTGGTCCACCTATGTTTCCAAGGGCAAGGCTGGCCGCTATGGTGTCTGCTTCAGCTGGGATGTTGCCAACATTGACAACCTGACCGACTGGGAGCCGCTGCCTGCCCTGACCGCCGATACCCGCAATATCACTCCGCAGAACGGCTCTTTCACCAGCGGCTTTGCCCGCGGCAGATGCGTTGTCACCGCAAAGGCAGATAATCCTGCACTGGTTTGTGCATGGCTGGATCAGATGTACGCACCCCTCCAGTCTCCGCAGAACAACTGGGGTACTTACGGCGATGCGGAAGGCTTTAACATTTTTGAACTGTCCACCAACGATAAGGGTGAGCCCATGCTGAAGCACGCTCCTCTGGGCGATGCTTCTCCCGTGGAAGTCCGTGAAGCGCAGTGTGTCAGCGGGCCTCTGGCGGTTCTGGATGAGTACTATGGTGTATACGTTACCTGCCCGGACGATGCACAGTACCGTCTGGACTGGATCAAGGACATCTACACCCCGGATATGAACAACGATTATGTCTATCCTAATGTCTTTATGAGCAGCGAGGACACCGAGCAGGTCTCTAACCTGCAGGCAGATCTGCAGACCTACATGAATACGCAGAAGGCGAACTGGATCATGAACGGCACTAAGGATGCAGAGTGGAACGACTATCTGAGCAAGCTGGAAGCCTACGGCCTGTCCGACTATCTGGGTATTATGCAGAAATATCTGGATGCTTACTACGCATAAGGATTCTTTCCTTTGGAGGATTCCATGAACGATTTGACTTTACAAAAAGCCCGTGCCTACGAGGCCGAGCATGGCGCTGCCATTTCCCCGGCGGAACGCCCTGCCTACCACATGACCCCCTATGTGGGCTGGCTCAACGACCCCAACGGCTTCTCTTATTATAAAGGGAAGTATCACCAGTTCTATCAGTATAACCCCTACGATGTGCGGTGGGCGCCCATGCACTGGGGTCACGCCGTCAGCACCGACCTGCTGCACTGGGAGTATCTGCCCTGTGCGCTTGCCCCAGATTCCCCGGTGGACAACGGCCCCGGCTGCTTCTCCGGCTCTGCCACTGAGATGGACGACGGCAAGCAGCTGCTGATGTACACCAGCGTGATTGCAGAAAAGCAGCCCAATGGGGAGATGCGGGACATCCAGACCCAGAGCATCGCCATCGGTGACGGTCTCGACTACGAAAAGCCTGCCTGCAACCCGGTGCTGACCCAGAAAGACCTGCCGGAAGGCTTCAGCAAGTTTGATTTCCGGGACCCCAAGATCTGGCGCGAGGCCGACGGCACCTACTCCGCCGTCACAGTCTGCCGGGCCGAGGACGACAGCGGCGCAGCGGCACTGTTCCAGAGCAAGGACGGCTTCGACTGGCACTTTGTCACGGTGCTGGAACGCTGCAACAATCAGTACGGCAAAATGTGGGAGTGCCCGGACTTCTTCCCGCTGGACGGCAAGCAGGTCTTGATGCTCGGCCCCATGGAGATGCTGCCCAAGGGCGAGTTCCACAACGGCCACAACGTGATTGCCTTCATCGGCAGCTACGACGAAGCCACCCACACCTTCACTAAGGAAAATGTGCAGCTGATGGATGGCGGCATCGACTTCTACGCCACCCAGACCACCCTTGCCCCGGATGGCCGCCGCATCATGACCGCATGGCTGCAAACATGGTCGGACACCGAGGATAAGCCCCAGGGCTGCAAGTGGTTCGGGCAGACCATCTGCCCCCGCGAGTTGCACATCAAGGACGGGCGCATTATTCAGACCCCCGTGCGGGAGCTGGATGCCGTCCACGGCAAGCGCACCTTCCACGAAAATGTGACGGTGCAAAGCGAAACTTCTCTGGAGGGCATCAAGGGCCGTGTAGCCGACCTGACCGTCACGGTGCAGCCCGGCGAATACCGTTCCTTTACCCTGAAGCTGGCTGCTGACGCAGACCATCACACCAGCCTGACCTACGACCCCTACACCTCGCAGCTGACGCTGGATCGCAGCTATGCCGGTTCCCGTGCCGACATCGTGCATACCCGCAGCTGCAAGGTGCGCAGCCAGAACGGTGCGCTCAAGCTCCGCATCCTGCTGGATAAGAACAGCATCGAAGTTTTCGCCAACGATGGCGAGCAGACCATGACCGCATGGATCTACACGCCCCAGTCCGCCGAGGACATCACCTTTGCTGCCGATGGCAAAGCAACCATCACGGCAGAACAGTTTGAACTGAATCTGTAACCTGATATTCCCTTCATTTCTCCTTCATTGAATACAGCCCCGCTTTGGCTTCTCCTTCGCCAAGGTGGGGCTGTGTTTTTGTATTGGGTAGCTTGAGCGAACGACAACCACCAGTTCCGCCGGTGATTTTGACTCTTCGGAAAACAGAACGAATCCCTTGCTTCCATCGAAAAACGTCCTAGACCTTATAAGAAAGCATGACAGACCACTGTGAGGGTGCCGTAAGGCGGAAAGGACACAAACATGAAGTACGATGCAAGAGCCTGCAAATTCAACATGGATACCGGCTGTGTGGAGCTGCTGCTCCGGGATGGGAGAATGATCTCCATTGACTGCACTGGGGTTGAGGATGCGCTGGATGTGACCATGGCGCAGAGGTCTGAGTTGGGCTACCTCATCTACAATGACCCACTGGGCTATGCGGATTTGATTCTGAACAGTGACCCGGAGGAATATTTGAAGAATGCGGCCGGGAGCCATAGACTAGAAATCTAAATGAATGCTGGACATTACCGTTTTTTGAGCTGGTGATGTCCAGCATTTGTTATTTGGTGTTGCCCGATCAATTTTAATGGAATCTTTATACTTCTACAATTTTCTTTACGGCTCTTTTATCTATTCCATGCTAATCTTTATGCACACGGATAGGTAAAGGAGCTTTTATGATTCAATATCCTCGTTACAGGCAGCACCGTTTTTCTTCTTTTCAGGTTATTATTGCAGGTTTTGCGGCAGTTGATCTGGTGGGCGCATTGCTTCTGATGCTCCCGATCGCTGCACAGCAGCGGTGCGTTACACCGTTCCATGAGGCACTATTTACCTCCACCTCTGCCCTTTGTGTGACCGGACTTGTGGTACAGGATACCGGCAGCTACTGGTCGGCATTCGGGCAGAGCGTGATCCTTCTTCTGATCCAGATCGGAGGATTGGGCGTCATTACGGTGGGCGCTGCCTTTGCGCTGCTTTCCGGGCGAAAGATCTCCCTCAAGCAGCGCAGCACGATGCAGGAAGCCACCGCTGCCCCACAGATGGGCGGCATCGTGCGGCTGACAGGCTTTATTCTGCGGATCACCGCCCTGTTTGAATTGGCCGGTGCTGCACTGCTGCTGCCGACATTTTGCGCCGATTATGGTTTGCGCGGGATCTGGTATGCACTGTTTCATTCCATTTCGGCGTTCTGCAATGCCGGCTTTGACCTGCTGGGAACAGAGGGTGCAAAATTTGTTTCGCTGACACGGTATGCAGGTGACCCATTGCTTACCACAGTGATCGCGGCCCTGATCGTCTTTGGCGGCCTTGGCTTTCTGACATGGGAGGACATTTGTACATACCGCCTTGATTTTCACCGCTATCGGATGCAGAGCAAGGTGATCCTTGTCACAACGGCGTTTCTTCTGGTACTGCCGGCGCTGTACTTTTATTGCTTCGAGTTCACGGCAGGCTCTGCCCGGCAGCGCATTTTATTGTCGATGTTCCAATCCGTTACCCCCCGTACTGCCGGCTTTAACACCGCCGATCTTGCTGCGATGGGCAGCACTTCACAGGCATTGATGGTGGTTCTGATGCTGTTGGGCGGTTCGCCCGGCTCCACGGCAGGCGGCATGAAAACCACAACATTTGCCGTTCTGCTGGCCAATATGTGGGCGACCTTCCGCCGCAGAGAAGATGCCGAATTTTTCGGGCGTCGCATAGATAGTTCTGCGGTCAAGAATGCTGCCACGATCGCAGGGATGTATTTGACGCTGTTCTTCCTCGGAGCCTTTGTCATTGCTACGGCAGAGCAGCTGCCGATGTCGGTCTGTCTGTATGAGACCGCTTCGGCTGTGGCAACGGTAGGTCTGACATTGGGTATCACGCCGCAGTTGGGCATCCTTTCGCAGGGGGTGCTGATCGCACTGATGTTTTTGGGACGTGTTGGCGGATTGACGTTGATCTATGCGGCATTTGGCAGCAGCCCTGCCCACTCTCGTCTGCCGCAGGAGAAGATCGCGATCGGATAAAGGAGACAGGTATGAAATCGATTCTTTTGATTGGGCTTGGCCGTTTTGGCCGCCATATTGCGCAGGAACTGAATGAGCTGGGTCATCAGGTCATGGCCATCGACAGCAATGAGGACCGTGTGAACGCTGTGCTTTCCTATGTGACGAATGCACAGATCGGTGACAGCACCAGCGAATACTTTCTGCGTTCCCTTGGCGTTGGCAATTTTGATGTGTGTATCGTAACCATCGGCGGCAATTTTCAGAGTTCGTTGGAAACAACATCACTGCTCAAGGAGCTGGGCGCAAAGCTTGTGGTCTCGCGTGCAGAGCGGGATGTACAAGCCAAGTTTCTGCTGCGCAACGGTGCGGATGAAGTGGTCTACCCGGAAAAGCAGCTGGCAAAGTGGGCAGCGATCCGATACAGCTCCGAACACATTCTCGATTATATCGAGCTGCAGGACGACCACGCCATCATGGAAGTGACGATTCCGCCGGAATGGGTGAATCGCACGATCGGTGAGATCAATATCCGAAAAAAGTACAACATCAACATTCTTGCACTGAAAAAAGATGGAAAGCTCGATATGAGCATTACGCCGGATACGCAGCTGTGCCGGGATGAAAGTATGCTGGTTTTGGGAAAATACGCATCGATCCAGAAGTGTTTCCGGCTCTAAAAAGATAGGACGGATCGTATGGATGTCGTTTTGTTATTGATGGTTCTTGGAGTCATGTTGAGTGGTTTCCGGGCAGCAGATGCGCTGGATCATATGCGGAAGGAGATCCTTCGACAGGAAGGAAAAAGACGCGGCTGGTGGTCGTGACCATCAAATTGTGCTATACTGTGGGCAAGGCAGGTGATCTTTATGAATCAGAACGACCCACCCACTGAACATATTCTGGCGTGTCTGTCGTCCTCTCCCTCCAATGCAAAGATCGTGCGGACGGCAGCAACGATGGCAAAGGCGTTCGGCGGGACCTTTACAGCTCTGTATGTCCGGACTCCGGATTCGGATCAGATGGGAAAAGAAGACTGTCGGCGCTTGCAGCAGCACATTCGTATGGCAGAGCAGGCAGGTGCCGACATTTCTACGATCTACGGAGATGACATTCCACAGCAGATCGCAGAGTTTGCCCGCATCTCCGGCATTACAAAAATCGTACTGGGGCGCTCCAGCGTACATCGCCGCCATTTCTGGAGTGGACCGTCACTGACTGAAAAATTGACGCTGACTGCGCCTAATCTGGATATTTACATCATCCCGGATGCTTCTGCAGAGAACGGCTACGGTTCAGGACGGAAGCTGTTCACCCGTCCGCTTCTGCCATCTGTCCGTGATCTGCTGATCACCGCAGGCATCCTGAGCTGCATCACGCTCATCGGCTTCTTTTTCTTGCAACTGGACTTTGCACGCTATAATATTATTATGCTCTATATGCTGGGGGTGCTGTTCACCGCATTGTGTACCAGCGGCTACACCTGCGGTGTGCTGGGGTCCGTTGCCAGTGTAGCATTGTACAATTTCTTCATGACCGAGCCATACCTGACATTCCATGCGTATGATCCCGGTTATCAGGTCACATTTGCCCTGATGCTGACCTCTGCAATCATTACCTGTGCGTTGACAACACGGCTGAAAGACCATGCAAAAATGTCTGCGCAGGCAGCGTTCCGTACAAAAATACTGTTTGATACGAATCAGCTTTTACAGAGAGCAAAAAGCGAGGAAGAAATCCTCTCTCAGACAGCGTCCCAGTTGATGAAGCTGCTGAACCGGAGTTTGATCGTTTACCCGGAACAAAACGGAGATCTTGGGTCAGAACAGGTTTTTGAGATTGATGGGGAAGTGCCGTGCAACATCTTTTCTGCACCGGAAGAACGTGATGCAGCAAACTGGACGTTTGCCAACAAAAAGCGTTCCGGCGCAGGCACGGATAGCTACCCGGACGCAAAGGGGCTTTATCTTGCGCTTCGGACCGGAGGCGGCGTGTTTGGAGTGATCGGGATCGATCTGTCCGAAAAACCGCTGGATGCCTTTGAAAACAGTGTGCTGCTTTCCATTCTGGGCGAAGGTGCGCTGGCCATTGAAAACCGCAGAAACGCGCTGGAAAAAGAGCAAGCTGCATTGCAGGCAAGGAATGAAGAACTGCGGGCAAACCTGCTGCGCACGATCTCCCATGACCTGCGCACCCCGCTGACCTCCATTTCCGGCAATGCCAGCAATCTGCTTTCCAACGGAGAAACGCTGGATACAGAGACCCGGAACAAGATCTGCACCGATATTTTTGACGATGCACAATGGCTGATCGGTCTGGTGGAAAATTTGCTTTCCATCACCCGCATTGAAGATGGGCGGATGAATCTGCAGATCTCGCCGCAGCTGATGGACGAAATGATCGAAGAAGCACTGCATCATGTCAACCGGAAAAGCTGCGAACACACCATCACAACACAGTATGGGGACGAGATCCTCCTGGTCAATGTGGATGCACGGCTGATCATGCAGGTCGTTGTCAATCTGGTGGATAACGCCATCAAATACACCCCCGTGGGCTCGGCTATTCAGATCTCGGCTTACCGGAAGGACCATCAGGTCGTAGTGGACGTTGCAGATAACGGTCCCGGCATTCCGGATCGCGCAAAAGCACAGGTGTTCGAGATGTTTTATACCGGGCAGAGCCGCATCGCAGACAGCCACCGCAGCCTTGGCTTGGGCTTGCCCCTCTGCCGTGCGATCCTGACGGCTCACGGCGGAACATTGACCCTGCGTGACAACATTCCAAATGGCAGTGTCTTTTCCTTTGCATTGCCGCAAAGTGAGGTGAACATTCATGAATAAGCCGTCCATTCTGGTCGTAGAGGATGATGTTCCTGTACGGTGTCTGATCACAACGACCCTGAAAGCCCACGGCTATAAATATCTGACTGCTTCCAATGGGGAAACGGCGATCATGATGACTACCAGCCACAACCCGGACATCATGCTGCTGGATCTTGGGCTGCCCGATATAGACGGCATCGAGGTCATCCGTAGCGTCCGCACATGGTCGAACCTGCCCATCATCGTCCTGAGTGCCCGGAGCGAAGATTCTGATAAGATCGAGGCACTGGACAACGGCGCAGACGATTATCTGACAAAGCCGTTTTCCGTGGACGAGCTGCTGGCAAGACTGCGTGTAACGCAGCGCCGATTGAATCTGCTGGCTTCTGACGGCATAAACAGTCCGGTTTTTGTCAATGGTCCTTTGAAGATCGACTTCTCGGCAGGCTGCGTCTGGCTGAGCGAGAATGAATTGCATTTGACCCCCATTGAGTACAAACTGCTGTGTGTGCTGGCGCATAATGTGGGCAAAGTGCTGACGCATACCTCCCTCACGCAGAAAGTATGGGGCAGTACGCAGGAAAATGACATTGCTTCCTTGCGCGTTTACATGGCATCCCTGCGCAAAAAATTGGAACGATACCCGGATGCGCCGCATCTGATCCAGACCCATGTTGGTGTCGGATACCGGATGCTGCGCGCAGAAAATGATGAAGCATAGTAAAAAAACAGGGTGCGTCCTGCGAACGCACCCTGCCAAAAGCTACGGACGATAGCGATATCTACGAAAAACTGGGTGTAAGCTCCCTCAAGCAGCTGCAGCAGTTCGCGGCGATCCTGAATTCCGGTGGCAACAGCGTCCCGGACGACGGCGCCCCCGGGAAGGGCTGCTGAACCGGCTGCTCCAGCGTTCAATGATGTATAAATAGGAGGTGCCTGCCATGACCAACCTTCGGGATTGGTTAAAGGCGTACAACATCAAAAATTCTATGGGCGGGGAGATGGCATATAACACGATTCAGCGGATGCTGAGCAGCCGCTGGCTTTTCATCTTGCCGGGGCTTGAACATGGCCGCTAACAATGTTAACGCGTCCTAACATCGTTGAAAAATATTGAAAAACCCCGAAAGCGTGCTAAAATATAAAGATAAAGAGCCCGCCCTGCTCAAGGGTACGGGCGCTCAGATAGGAAATACAGAAACGAGGGGTAAATATGTTTGATGCAAAAAAGCTTGCACTGTTTTTGGGCGGTGTGGTGTTCGGCTCTGCCGGTTTTAAGGTGCTGTCCAGCAAGGACGCAAAAAAGGTCTACACCCAGACCACCGCTGCGGTGCTGCGGATGAAGGACTGCACCATGCAGACCGTGAATAAGGTGCAGGAGGAGGCCGGTGACATCCTTGCCGATGCAAAGGCCATCAACGAGAGCCGCGCCGCCGAGGCTGCACAGGAGGTCATCGAGGATACGGCTGCAGAACAGGCCGAAGAGCAGACCGCACAGTGATATAGCGCAGCAGAGCCGCCGCTTTGGGCGGCTCTTTTTGCACAGAGGGGTAAGAAAAGCAATGAAATGTACGATCCTACATGAAGGGAAGGGGCGGATGCGGGTGCACGTCTGCGCCGTGCGCATGACCCTGCACCGGGCAGACGTGCTGGAAGCCTACCTGAACGGGCAGGACAACATCCAGAAAGCCACCGTCTACGAGCGCACCGGAGATGTGGTGCTGACCTACCGGGGCAGCCGGAAGGACGCTGCCGCCCTGCTGGCGGCCTACCGCTTTGACAACGAAGAACTGGAGGTGCTGGTCACCTCTCACGACAGCCGGAAGATCAATCAGGAATATCAGGAAAAGATGGTCGGTCTTGTGGCGGGGCGGGCGTTCCGCAAGGTGTTCCTGCCCGCGCCCATCGCAGCGGCATATACGGTGTGGCGCTCCATCGCCTTTATCTGGAAGGGGATCCGCTGCCTGCTGCACCGCAAGCTGGAAGTAGAGGTGCTGGATGCGCTCAGCATCACCGCCTCCCTCCTGCGGGGAGATTACAACACCGCAGGGTCGGTGATGTTCCTGCTGACGGTGAGCAGCCTGCTGGAAGAGTGGACAAGGAAAAAGAGCTTGGACGACCTTGCCCGCAGCATGGCACTGAACGTGGATAAGGTCTGGGTGCGCACCCCGCAGGGCGAGGTGCTGGTACCGTTGACCCGCGTTCACGCCGGGGACGAAGTAGTGGTGCGCTCCGGCAACATGATCCCGTTGGACGGTATGGTGCTGGCGGGCGAGGCCATGGTGAACCAAGCCGCCCTCACCGGCGAGTCCATGCCGGTGCGCAAGACCACCGGTGCCACCGTCTACGCAGGCACGGTGGTGGAAGAGGGCGAATGCGTTCTTGTAGCCAAGGCAGAGGGCGGTGCTAACCGCTACGATAAGATCGTGGCGATGATCGAGGAATCGGAAAAGCTCAAGTCCGGCACCGAGAACCGGGCTTTGCAGCTGGCCGACCGTCTGGTGCCGTGGTGTCTTGCCGGTACGGTGGCTACCTACGCCTTTACCCGCAATGTCACCCGCGCCATCTCCATTTTGATGGTGGACTTTTCCTGTGCGCTGAAGCTTTCCATGCCGCTGGCGGTGCTCTCTGCCATGCGGGAGTGCGGGGAATACCACATCACCGTAAAAGGCGGCAAGTATCTGGAAGCGCTGGCAAAGGCGGACACCATCGTGTTCGATAAGACCGGCACCCTCACCCGCGCCACCCCGCAGGTGGTGCAGGTAGTGCCTTTCTCCGGCTGTGAGGAGCAGGAGGTATTGCAGCTTGCCGCCTGTCTGGAAGAGCATTTCCCCCATTCCATGGCAAACGCCGTTGTCCGTGCTGCCAGAGAGCGGGGTATCTCCCACGAGGAGATGCACTCCGAGGTGGAGTACATCGTGGCGCACGGCATTGCCAGCCGGGTGGGCGGCACGCGGGTGGTCATCGGCAGTGCCCACTTCATTTTTGAGGACGAGGGCTGCACCATCCCGGCGGGGGAACAGGCAAAGTTCGATGCACTGGACCCGCAGTACTCCCACCTGTATCTGGCGGCTTCCGGGGTTCTGGCGGGGGTCATCTGCATCGCAGACCCCCTGCGCCCGGAGGCGGCACAGGTGCTGCATAAGCTCCGGAAGCTGGGCATTGCCCAGACGGTCATGATGACCGGCGACAGCGACCGCACTGCCCGCGCCATTGCGGCGCAGGTGGGGGTGGACCGCTGCTTTGCGGAGGTGCTGCCGGAGGATAAAGCCGCCTTTGTCCGTGACGCCAAGGCCGAAGGGCACACCGTTGTGATGATCGGTGACGGCATCAACGATTCGCCCGCTTTGTCGGCGGCAGATATCGGCATCGCCATCCATTCCGGTGCCGCCATCGCCCGGGAAATTGCCGATGTGACCATCCGCGCGGACAGTCTGGAAGAGCTGGTGACCTTAAAAGCCATTGCCAACGCCCTGCAAAAGCGGGTGGGCAGCAATTACCGCTTTGTCCTCAGCTTCAACTCTGCGCTCATCCTTTTGGGTGCTCTGGGCATTCTGCCCCCTGCCACCAGCGCAATGCTGCATAACCTTTCCACCCTTGGCATCAGCCTGCGCAGCATGACAGACCTGCTGGAGCAGAAGCCTTCCCTGTAAAAATGGTACGCCGGAGTGTCCGCAGACGCTCCGGCGTACCGAAATGATAGACCTTCCCATAAAAAGGAGGCTGCTGCACAAATACTGCGCAGCGGCTTCCTTTTTGTTTCAGATAAACCGGCAGAAGCCCAGCCAGCAGCCCAGCAGGAAAAAGAGCAGCGCCTTACCCAGCACCGGCAGCCACTGGTGCTTACACAAGGCGGTATCCCACCGGTGGATGTTCTGTTTGGGGCAGGTGCCCACGCAGGCTTCACAGGCGATGCACTCCCCGCTGCGCAGGCTGCTTTCCTCCAGCTTCAGGCACACCGGGCACTGCTGTTTGCAGGCATTGCAGCCCGGGATGCAACTCTCGCTCTGCCGGTGCAGCCGCGCAAAGGGCAGCACCGGCAACAGGGCGAACACCGTACCCATGGGGCAGAGAAACTGACAGAAGAACCGGGGTTGCACCGCCATGCCCAGCAAAATGAGCGCAAGCAGCGCGATGCCCACACCGAAGCCCTCCGGCGGCAGACGCAGTGCCGTCAGGCGGGAAAATACCTCCCACGGGCTTGTGCCGGTCAGCAGCTTTTCCTGCCGGGTCACATACAGCGCTACCAGCCCTGCCAGCAGCAGATATTTGATCTTCTGCCCCCAAAGCACCGCCCGCTCTGGCAGCCGGAGCTGCTTTTTGCGGTGAAACAGCTTTTTCTGGATAAGGCCAGAAAGCGCCCAGACGGCATCGCCCAAGCTGCCAAAGGCGCAGGCGTACCCGCAGAAAAACCGGTCGAACAGCAACGTGAAGCCGCACAGCCCCAGCAGGGAAAGCGTAAAGCTGTCCGCCGAGAGCATCTCGCCCGCACCGATGTGCAGAAAAATCTGTTTTACCCCGGAAAACCCGGCTACGAATGCGCCCGGCATGGACACAAAGAAGAACAGCTGCACCCCGGCACGCAGCCATGTACGGCGCTTTTTGTCCCGCTGACGCTGCTGCGCCGCCGTTAAAGGCTTTGTCTGTGTTTTTTCCATCATCCTGCCGCCTTTCCCAGTGCGTCCTCTACTGCACCGATGAGCCCTTCTGCCGTGAGGGTAGCACCGGAAACGGTATCCACCTCGGCAGACTGCACCGCCAGCATCTCGTCCAGCAAAGGCAGCGCCTGCTTATAGTAGGGCTTGTCCTCACCGGAAGCATCCAGCACCGCAATATCGGTCATTTTTCCGTTCTGGATGGTTACCGACACCCGGATGACATCGCCAAAACCAAAGGCGCTGCCCTCATAGGTGCCGTCCCGGTAGCCGCTCTGGCTCTGCTCTGCCTGTGCTGCGCTCTGCGCCTGCAAAACGGAAACGTTGTAGGCTTCCACCTCGGCAATCTCCTGCTTGCGCTGGCTTACCGCTGCCGCCCGGACCAGCGCTACCTGCTGGTATTGCCACAGAATCCCCAGAATCAGCAGCAGGTTCACCGCCCGGAGGAGAAAATTCTTGTATTTCATTCCGCTGCTCCTTCCGTTTCAGGTTCGGTTCCGGTCTCTTCCGGCGGCAGTGCCGTCTCGGATGTCGGCAGCACTTCCTCAGAGGAAGCCGGTTCAGAACTGTCCGGTGTTTCTGCCGGGAAAAGCTGCTGCCATACTTCCTTGAACCACGTGGAAACAGCGCTCTTTTCCTCCGGCTGTACCACCTCCACGGTGGGTACGGTGACCGGCGTTTCCTCGGGTTCTGCTGCTTCGGACGGTGCGACTTCTTCCACCACTTCCGATGCAGCCTGCTCCGGGTCGGCTTCCTCTGCCGGGGCAACCGCTGCTTTTGCCAGCGCCAGCTTGACCGCGTTCAGGATGCCGGTGGAGGAGTAGGTGGCACCGGAAACAGCATCCACATTGGGGTTTTGTCCTTCCAGAATGGCGGGAATGACCCGCTTTGCCCGGGAAAGATATTCCTCCTCGTCCTCGGCGCTCAGAACCGTGATATCGGTGATCTTATCCTCTGCCACTGTGACCTGCACTGTAATTTTGCCCTCAAAGCCTATGGCTTCGGCGGTGTAGATGCCGTCAAGGTAAGTGGAGGGCGCTGTGAATTCCTCCACCACCAGCGGTGCGGCGGGCTTGGGTTGCGGCGGCAGGGGATTGTTGACCACCTCGCCGGTCAGGGCGTTCTGCACCGCGCCCAGAATGCCCCGGCTGGTGTAGGTGGCTTCGGAAACGGCATCCACCTCCCAGCTCTGGGCATCCACTACAGTAGTCAAAAGCCGCTTTGCGCGCCGCAGAAACTGCTTGGTCTCGTGGGAAGCATCCAGAATTTCAACCTCCGTGATGCTGCCGTTTTCCATGGTGACCTGCACCCGGACGGTACCGCCGTAGCCCCGGGAAGAGCCGACGTAAACGCCGTCAGCATAGGGCAGCTTGGGCAGCGCTTCTTCCTCCGCTTCGGAGGAAGCGGCTTCCACCGGCTGCTCCACCACGGCTGTCAGCCTTTCCGGCACGGCAGCCAGCACCGGCACAGTGCGCGGCAGGGCAAAAAGCACAGCCGCCGCTGCCGCCACCGCCGGGAGCAGCTGCACCAGCGGCAGCAGCGTGTTGCTTCGTTTTTTGTTCATTCCAAGTCCTCCTGACACGGAAAAGCAAGGCCGCCTGCATAGAGCGACCTTGCTTTTTGGGTATTCTGTTTTTTGCCGGATCAGGCAGCTTTCAGGTTCTGCACGGCATCGGTCAGGTGGGTCACCTGCTCCAGTGCAGCGGCCTTATACAAGGTCTCGCGGCTCAGCAGCTCCACGCTTTCGGCCAGTTCAGTCTCCAGATTGGCGTAGCTGTCGGCGGTGTAAGCGGCCTTTGCCTTGCCCTGTGCTTCGGCAACTACAGCCTGCAGGGCGGCGCGGTCGGCATCGCTTGCCAGTTCATGCTTGGCAAGGTTTTCGGCAGTGGTCTGGAACTTGACCACCGTGTCGGCATAGCCCAGTGCGCGGATGGTGATGGTCCAGTAGCCGGTGCCGTCCGTGCCTTCCGGCAGCTGGCAGCGGGCGGAATCGCTCAGACCCAGCTGGATGCCCATGGACTTGTGCATCCAGTTGTCGGCTGCAAACTTGGTGCCGTAGGAGGCCTTGGCGTGGGTGTAGGTGCTGTCATTGCCGTAGTAGGTCCACACCACGGACTGCATCCGGGAGCCCAGCTCGCCGTAGTTGCCGTTCAGGTCCACACGGATGAACTCGCCAAAGCTGCCCACATCGCTGCCGCTGCGCAGGTTCACGGTAAGACCATCAGCAGCTTTCTGGGCGGCTTCTGCCACGCCGGAACCGGTGCCGGTGTGTGCGGCGGAGAAGGTGTAGCCATCGCCGCTCTTGGTTGCATACTTCAGGCCGTTGGTGTTCTTGTCCACCGCAGCCGTCAGGGTGTAGGCGGTCAGGTTCTTTTCAGAGTAGCCGCCCACCAGCTGGCCGCCGTTTTCCACAACGGTGTACTTGGAGCAGAAATCTGCAAGGTCGCTGGTAGCCACGCGCACCGGCACATACTTGGTGCCCAGCACCTCGTAATGGTCCATCTGCACGGTAGAGCCATCGGCCTTAGTGATGGTGCCGCGGTTCCAGCCTACGGTAGTGCCATCGGCCAGATAGATGGTCTTGCCATCGTCCGACCAGTGGGAAACGGTGTAGGTGCTGCCGTCCTTGGCGTAGATGACAGCAGTGCTCTGGAAGCTGCCGCGGTGCAGACCATGGTTGGCGGTAGCGCGGGAAACGGCGTCAAATGCGCCAAGGTCGTGCTCCTCGTGGCTGTCCAGCTGCGCAGAAGCGGCAGTGCTGCCGGCAGCATAGACCTTCTCGTTTGCCCAGTACTCGTCCCAAGTCAGGGCAGCGTAAAGGTAGGTGTACTTTTTGCCCAGCAGAAAATCGAAAAAGCCGTTTTCCTCCTCGGCGGGGGCTGCTGCAAAGGCAGTGGCGGTCAGCAGGCTGAACGCCATAGCCGCTGAGAGCAGCAGGGAAAGAAATTTCTTTGTTCTCATGAAAAATGCTCCTTTCATCACACTGGCAGGGGATAGGGATCATGTAGTTAGCATCACCTAACATTGCGCGCAAAGAAAAACCCGCGGGGCAAAGCCCCTCAGATGGTTAGGATAAGCTAATTGACGAGACCTAAAATAGCACGCCTGCAAAGCGTTGTCAAGAAAAAACGGGGATGTTTACAGAGGTTAATTTGTGGGCAAAAGGTGCCGTTTACGCTCTTTATGCTGCAAGCCCTTGACCTTTTTGCCGGAGCGCAGTATACTTTTCATACGGTTAGTTGTGAATAACCGCAAGGAGGTACTACATGATACAAGACGCATTCTGGGGGATCTTGATCCCGTTTCTGGGCACAAGCCTTGGAGCAGGCTGTGTATTCTTTTTAAAAAACTCTTTGCGTGACGGCATCCAGCGCGCCCTCACCGGCTTTGCCGCCGGGGTCATGGTGGCGGCATCGGTATGGAGTTTGCTGATCCCGGCCATGGAGCAGGCCGCAGATCTGGGCATGCTGGCGTTTTTCCCGGCGGCAGCAGGTTTTTGGCTGGGCATCCTGTTTTTGCTGCTGCTGGATCATCTCATCCCGCATCTGCACCAGAACAGTTTGCAGGCCGAAGGGCCAAAAAGCCAGCTCCAGCGCACCACCATGATGGTTCTGGCGGTAACACTGCACAACATCCCGGAGGGCATGGCGGTGGGCGTGGTCTATGCCGGATATCTTGCCGGAACTGCTCAGATCACCGCCGCCGGGGCGTTGGCGCTTTCCCTTGGCATTGCCATCCAGAACTTCCCGGAGGGTGCTATCATCTCCATGCCGCTGCGGGCGGAAGGAATGAAGAAAGGTCGGGCGTTCTGGGGCGGCGTGCTGTCCGGCATCGTAGAGCCCATCGGGGCAGTGCTGACGATTCTGGCAGCAGGCATCGTGGTGCCCGCTTTGCCCTATCTGCTCAGCTTTGCCGCCGGAGCCATGCTGTATGTGGTGGTGGAGGAACTGATCCCGGAAATGTCGCAGGGACAGCACTCCAACGTTGGCACGGTGTTTTTTGCGGTAGGCTTCAGCGTGATGATGGTGCTGGATGTGGCACTGGGGTGACGCTTTGAGGGCTCCCGAAAGCGAAATCTTTTTCAAAATCTCCGAAAATGCCTAAACTTCTTGATAGAGGCAACAGCAGGGCGTATTCTTTTGCCAGAAGGACCGCTGAGAAGCGGCTTTTTGTATTTCTAAAACCACTCGCTAGGCGAGTGGTTCGATAAAGATTTTATAGCAGTTTGCGTTTTTAATGCACAAGCAACATCCGCAAACTGCATATCGCAAATATGCTGTTTTGATAGACACTATTTCTGAAAATTGCGATAAAATAATATTCCTTTAAATAGGCCCAGAGCGCAAGCGGAGGGCATTGAAAACCGTTTTGTGCAGCTGCCTTTATTTATTGCTTTCCGGCAGCTTGAAGTAGACGCGGTATTCGTCCGAGTAGATCTTGCTGCCCATGCGGCTTACGCCGCCGTACAGGTGGGTGCGCATCAGCGGCTCAATGGCGTCCAGGTCTTTCTCTCGCAGAATACGCAGCATCTCGGCGTGCTCGCTGACAACGCTGAGCACGTTGCGTGCGCCCACGATGTCCAGACGGATAAAGCGGGAGTAATCTGCCTGCGGGCGGGTCATCTGCTCCCAAAGGTACTCCTTGCTGGTCTTGCGGAACCAGTACGCGTGCATGGCAAGGTCGCAGCTGAGGAAGTGGTTGAAATCAAAATTTTCCGGGTCACTGCGCCCCGCAGCGGCCTCCAGCAGCATATTATAAAGGTGCTCCACAGCAAGGATCTCCATGGGCGAGCAGCTCTGCACAAAATCCCGGAACACCATGCCCTCCACGGCAACACGCTGGAAGATGAGCTGATCCACCACGCCGATGTCGATGGCGGTAACGATGGTGCCCTTGCAGGGGATGATCTGCACAAAGCGGTTCTGCTCCAGCCGCTGCAAAACGCTGCGGATGGGGGTGCGTGAAACACCGAACCGCTTGCACAGCTGGTTTTCGCTCAGCGCTTCCCCGGGCAGGATCTTCAGGGCACAGATCTCGTCCTCGAGAATATGATAAAGCTCATCCGTGTGCTGTAATGTAGCCATAGTTGTTCTCCATTTATCCGGTAAATTAAGCTTAATATCATTGTACCGTCCCGGCAAACGAATGTCAATGCTGGAACGGAACTTTATTTGATGACTTGTATACAAGCTTTTGCGCTTGCGTACGGAGCTGCTTATGAAACGGGAAGATTGATATACCACTTCATAATGCGGGAAAAGTGCTGATGGAATGCCGTGATAAAGCGGATGCTGTACGGAATGTACAAAGAAAACAGAAAATAACTGTCAAATGCTATAATTGCAAAGCGCTGCGGTTTTATGGCGGCAGCACGGCGGGATAAAATGCTGTATACAAGGTTTTGCTAAAAAGGCTGAAAGGGGCCAAATACCCTGCATACACCGGAGCGTTACCGGCAAATACAGCAGGAAATGTGCTTTTTTGTGCATTGCGGGGGTACTGTACTGCTGCGGGCTTGCCTTGCTGCGCAAAAGGCGGTAAACTGAGGGTAGGCAAAACGCCCGAAAAGGAGAGACGACATGGCATATACAAAGGCTGACCTCAAGCACGACCTTGCAGCAATGGGGCTGACAGGGAACGAGACTATCCTGATCCATTCTTCCATGAAGTCCATCGGCCCGGTGGAGGGCGGCGCGGACACAGTTCTGGACGCGCTGATGGAGTTTTTTGCGGAGGGCTTGCTGCTGCTGCCCACCCACACATGGCGGTTTATCAATGAGGAGAACCGGATGTTCGATGTGTGCCGCAGCCCGTGCTGTGTGGGCATTCTGCCGGAGCTGTTCCGGCAGCGCCCCGGGGTGGTGCGCTCGCTGCACCCCACCCACAGCATAGCGGCTTACGGCAAGGACGCGGCTGCTTACATAGAAGGGGAGCTGGATGCCAACACCCCCTGCACCCCCGGCGGCTGCTACGACCGGTTGCGGGCAGCTCACGGCAAGGTGCTGCTGCTAGGGGTGACCCACGCCCGCAACACCTTTATCCACAGCGTGGAGGAGGTGCTGAACGTCCCGAACCGCCTGACCGACAAGCCCCTGCAGCTGACCGTGGCGGACGAAGCCGGGGCGCAGCACACCGTCTATATGCGCCGCCACTACAACGCGCAGCAGCCGCACATCTCGGAGGATTTCGTCAAGCTGGAGCAGGCGTATCTGGACTGCGGCGCAGCCCGGAACACGAAATTCGGCGATGCAGCCTGCATTTTGTGCGATGCTGAGGGGCTTTTCCGGGTCACCCGCCATGTTCTTGCCCCAAATCCCGAAGCCTTTGTCACAGAGCCTGTCATCCCGGCGGAGCGCTGGCAGGCGCTTTGCACCGGCAAAACCTAAAACCCTCCCGGTCATTGCAGCACGATGCCGGAGCTGCCGCAAAGAAATCGGATGCGCGTGGTTTTTATGGATAAATATGTGAAAATTTGTTGAAAAAATTTCCTGATAATGGTAAAATAATTGTATGTCTCTATTGCGCTGTGCCTTTTCGCGGGAAAGGAAAAGTGCAAAACAGGAAGCACACAAAAAATTGCGGCATCATTTCCGTGGGCGGGTTTTAAAGCGCACACTCTTGCGGGCGGTGATGTACGATTGGTAAGCCATAGCAGCTTTGCCGCAAAAACGGCAGCTGCCCAAGAGTTGTGAGGAGTCTTTTAATGAACAAAAGAACATTGCGCCGCCTTATTTCCGTGCTTGCGGTACTGGCGCTGGGGCTGTCCCTGCTGACCGGCTGCGGCACAAAAAGCCCGGGACAGGTACAGGAGCAGGAGGATGCCCAGACCATTCAGGTGTATCTGTGGAGCAATAGCCTGTACGAAAGCTATGCTCCCTATGTCCAAGCGCAGCTGCCGGACGTGAATATTGAGTTCATCGTAGGCAACAACGATCTGGATTTTTACAAGTTTTTGCAGCAGAACGGCGGCCTGCCGGATATCATCACCTGCTGTCGGTTCTCGCTGCACGATGCTGCCCCGCTGAAAGACAGTCTGATGAACCTTGCCCTGACCAACGAGGCGGGCGCTGTGTACAACACCTACCTCAACAGCTTTAAAAACGAGGACGGCAGTGTGAACTGGCTGCCGGTGTGTGCGGATGCCCACGGCTTTGTGGTCAACCGCAGCCTTTTTGAGCAGTACGACATCCCGCTGCCTACCGATTACGCAAGCTTTGTGGCGGCCTGTCAGGCGTTTGAAGCGGTAGGCATCCGGGGCTTTACCGCTGACTATGCCTACGATTACAACTGCATGGAAACGCTGCAGGGGCTTTCCGCCGCCGAGCTTACCACTACGGAAGGGCGCAAGTGGCGCACCGCTTACAGCGACCCCGCCAGCACCGTGCGGGTGGGTCTGGACGATGCCGTGTGGCCGGGGGCCTTTGAGCGGATGGCGCAGTTCATTCAGGATACCCACCTTACGGCGGACGACCTTGCCCTGACCTACGACGACGTGACCGGGATGTTCCGGAACGGGGAAGTTGCCATGTACTTTGGCAGCTCTGCCGGCGTGAAGATGTTTCAGGATGAGGGCATCGACACCATTTTTATGCCCTTCTTCTGCCAGAACGGCGAAAAGTGGATCATGACCACCCCGTATTTCCAAGTTGCCCTGAACCGAGATCTCGAGCAGGACACCGCGCGCCGCGAAAAAGCCATGAAGGTGCTGAACGTCATGCTCTCGGAGGATGCGCAGAACCGCATCGTTGCCGACGGACAGGACGTGCTGAGCTACAGCCAGAACGTCCCCCTGCGCCTGACCGATTACATGAAGGACGTGCGCGATGTGGTGGAAGAAAACCATATGTATATCCGCATTGCTTCCAACGATTTCTTTGCTATCTCCAAGGATGTGGTCTCCAAAATGATTGCGGGCGAGTACACGGCAAAACAGGCTTACCGAGCGTTCAATGCGCAGCTTCTTGCCGAAGAGGAGCCCGCTGCGGACGAGATCGTGTTGACCAGCGGAAAGAGCTATTCCAACGTGTTCCACGCAAACGGCGGCAACGCTGCTTTCTCCGTTATGGCAAACACGCTGCGCGGCGTTTACGGCACGGATGTGCTGCTTGCCACCGCAAACAGCTTTACCGGCAGTGTGCTGAAGGCAGATTATAACCAGAAAATGGCGGATTCCATGATCATGCCCAACGGCCTGATGTCCCGCCAACGCACCATGACCGGTGCTGAGCTGAAGGAAACTGTCCGCGCTTATGTGGAGGGCTGCGAGGGCGGCTTTGTGCCCTTCAATCGTGGCTCTCTGCCGATAGTCAGCGGTATTGCCGTGGAGGTAAAGGAGAATAACGGCAGCTATACCCTGACCGGTATCACCCGCAACGGGCAGCCGCTGCGGGATGACGACACCATTACTGTGACCTGTCTGGCAACGTCAAAACAGATGGAAGCGCTGCTTGCAAGCAAGAGCGGCACGTCTGAGGACGGAGACGCGTGGGTGAAAAACACATGGCGCGATCATGTTTCCGGCGGCGGCGCAGCGCTTGCAGAGCCTGAAAACTACATGACACTGAGGTGAGCGGAATGGCAGACGAAAAGCGTAAACCAAAACGGAGCTGCCATCCCCGGCAAAAGTGGCTCCCTGCTGCTGCCGCTATCCTTCTGCTGGTCTTGCTGGCAGTCGGGCTCAGCGTGCGGTACATCTCGTTTGTGTCGCAGACCATCTATCAGGAAAGCACCTCGCATCTGGAAGAAGTGCTGCATAAATCCAACAATATGCTAAAAGAGATGGTGCGCAAAAATGTGACCTATCTGCATCTGTACAACGGCTTTTTGGAAAATACCTCGGACGAGGACGAAATTCAGGCGTATATCGAGCAAGCACAGAAGAATACCGGATTTGCCAACTTTTACTTTCTTACCTACGACGGCAACTACATCACCGTGACCGGGGAGACCGGCTATCTTGGCTTGCAGACCAATCTGGACGAAAAGCTTGCCCACGATGAGGATGTCGTTGTGAACACGGCGCTGCCCGGCAAGCCCCAGATGCTTGCGTTCATCTGTCCCGAAACGCAGGGCAGCTACCGGGGCTTTGCCTACGATGTCATTGCCATCTCTTATTATAATGATGCGGTGCTGAGATTGCTGGACAACTCTGCCTTTGAGGGCAATGCCAGCAACTATGTCATCTACCCGGACGGGCGGGTGGTCATCGACAACTCCGTAAACCGCAAGGAGACCATTTACAATTTCATTGCGATGCTGCGCGACCATTCCGACCTTTCCGAGGAACAGATCACGGAGCTGTCCAATGCCTTTGCGCAGGGCAGCAGCGGAAACCTGAGGGTCAAACTGAGCGACACCAGCTATTATCTGGTCTACGAGGGCACTGCTGTCCAGAACTGGACGATGGTGGGGCTTGTGCCGACCAAGATCGTCAATGCCAGTCTGGACGAACTGTGGTTCCATACGGTGCAGATCGTGGCGGGCATCGTTGCAGGTCTTGCGCTGCTGGTCATTCTGCTCATCGTGCGCAGAAGCCATACAACCCTGCGCCGGAAGAATACCGAGATCTTGTACCGGGATGAGCTGTTCCAGAAGCTTTCACGTAACGTGGATGATGTTTTCCTGATGCTGGACGCAGAGACTTCCAAGGTGGATTACGTCAGCCCGAACGTTGAGCGGCTGCTGGGAATCCCGTGGAGAGAAGTCCGGCAGGATGCCTGTGTTCTGGCAGCGCTGCACCCGAATGGTTTCCCGGAGCGCGACAAAAACTATCTGAAAGGGCTGCTCAGCGGGCAGCAGCGCGAATGGAATTTCGAGTTTGAGCATCGGGAGACCAAGGAGCGCCGCTGGTTCCACGTCATCGCCATAGGCAGCGAGGTGGAGGGCAGAGCCAAGTATATCCTTGTCTTGTCCGACCGCACCGCCGATAAGCAAGTGAATCAGGCGCTTTCCAACGCGGTTGCCGCCGCCGAGACCGCCAACCGCGCCAAGAGCACCTTCCTTTCCAATATGTCCCACGATATCCGCACCCCCATGAACGCCATCATCGGCTTTACCACGCTGGCGCTCAGCAATATCGACGATGCCGAGCGGGTGAAGGATTATCTTGGCAAGACCCTTGCATCCAGCAACCATCTGCTCTCCCTGATCAATGATGTGCTGGATATGAGCCGCATTGAAAGCGGAAAGATCCATCTGGAAGAGGTGGAGGTCAACCTTTCGGATGTGCTGCACGATTTGAAAACCATCGTCAGCGGGCAAATTTTTGCAAAGCAGCTGGAGCTTTACATGGACGTCATGGACGTGACCGACGAGGACGTCTACTGCGACAAGACCCGGCTGAACCAGATTTTGCTGAACCTGCTGTCCAACGCCATCAAGTTCACCCCGGCGGGCGGCACGGTCTCGGTGCGGGTGCGGCAGCTTGCCGGTAAGGTGCATGGCTGCGGGCAGTACGAGTTCCGCATCAAGGATAACGGCATCGGCATGAGCCCGGAGTTTGCCAAAAAGATCTTTGAGCCCTTCGAGCGGGAGCGCACCTCCACGGTAAGCCGCATCCAAGGCACCGGCCTTGGCATGGCCATTACCAAAAACATCGTGGATATGATGGGCGGAACCATCGAGGTGCAGACAGCGCAGGGCAAGGGTACCGAGTTTACCGTCTGCGTGCCCATGCGCGCACAGACCGAGCAGCGCCCGGTGGAAAAGATCACCGAGCTGGAGGGCTTGAAGGCGCTGGTGGTGGACGACGACTTCAACACCTGCGACAGCGTGACAAAGATGCTGGTCAAGGTGGGTATGCGCGCCGAGTGGACCCTTTCCGGCAAGGAAGCGGTGCTGCGTGCACGACAGTCTATCGAGATGAGCGATGCCTACCACGCCTATATCATCGACTGGCGCCTGCCGGATATGAACGGCATCGAGGTCACCCGCCGCATCCGCAGCCTGAACGATGATACGCCCATTATCATCCTGACCGCCTACGACTGGTCGGATATCGAGGTGGAGGCAAAAGCTGCCGGTGTGACCGCCTTCTGCTCCAAGCCCATGTTCATGTCCGACCTGCGCGAGACCCTGATGAGCGCCCTTGGTCAGAAGCAGACGGATGCGGCGCAGGGGCTTCTGCCGGAAAAGAACGCCGACTTCAAGGGCAAACAGATCCTGCTGGTAGAAGACAATGAGCTGAACCGTGAGATCGCACAGGAGATCCTGCGGGAGTACGGCTTCCTTGTTGATACGGCTGAAAACGGCGCTGTGGCGGTGGAAAAGGTGAGCACCGCAGCGCCGGGCAGCTATGATCTGGTGCTGATGGATGTGCAGATGCCGATCATGGACGGCTATACCGCCACCCGGAAGATCCGCGCGCTGGACGACCCTGCCCGGGCAACGCTGCCGATCATTGCCATGACCGCCAACGCCTTTGACGAGGATCGCCGCAACGCGCTGGAAAGCGGCATGAACGGCTTTTTGTCCAAGCCCATCGTGATCGGCGACCTTGTGCAGGAGCTGCATAAAATTTTGTGACCCGAACGCCTGTCAGAAGCATAAATAATAAAGCACCCGCAGCAGTTTCCCGTTTTTTGCAATGAAATGCAGGGAGAATGCTGCGGGGGCTTTTTGCAGTTTGGCACCCGAAAAACGGGCGAAAAAAGAAATATCTTTTCATATTTGTGCGGTGGGTAGGACGGAATTTTGTCAGATGCGTGGAATATTGCAGAAAAATTTGTGAAAAGCAGCTAACGGATATCCCCAAAACGTGTTGATATTGAGAAAATAGACGGAAGATTGTTTACAAAAGGATTACAGGCTGGTATACTTTTTAGCGGTAGATCCCTATGAGATCCGCAAAGAAACAAGAAAGGAAATACCGAACCGTGAATACCACCGCACCGCACACCCTGAGAAAACGATTGCTGACCCTGATACTGAGCTTTGCCTTTCTGCTTACCTGTCTGCCCGCTGCACTGGCAGTGGATCTGAACGTGGACGCAGGCTTCTACTTCAAGCAGAGCCGGGGCGGCACCTGTACGCTGGCTTCCGCAGCCATGATGCTGCGCCGCCGTGCCTACTTTGACGGGCTGACCGATTGGACGAACGTGACCGAGAACAGTGTGCGCTCCACAGCATGGGCCAACGGCCTTGCGCACAGCTTTACATATAAGGAAATGCAGGTGGGCTACGCCACCCTGCCCTCCAGCCTGCAAAGCAAAACGGCGGTGCTGATCTCTCTGCTGGAGCAGCACCCGGAGGGCATCGTCCTTTACGACCGTACCCAGCCCCATGCGGTGCTGCTGACCGACTACACCAACGGTATTTTCTATTGCTCCGACCCGGCGGGGAACATCGGCTACGGCCGCATCCCTATTACAAGCTCCAGCGTGTCCATTGCAAGATCTTCCTGCTACTGGTACGTCACCGCAGATCATAACAGCGTGGCGGCACAGGCCGACGGCCTGCGGCTGGAAGGGGTGCGTTACCCGGTAAACCTTCGCACCGGCAGCGGTATGACGCTGACCGGTACAGCCAACAGCGCCACCGGTACTACCCTGACCAGTGTGCAGGTGGCGGTTCTGGACGCAGCTGACCAGACTGTGCAGAGCGCGGCGGCACAGGTGAATGCCGCCGCTTTCTCTCTGAACACGCTGGACAGCCAGATCCGCTTCGGGGAGCTGCCGGAGGGCAGCTACACCTATATGGTGCTGGTGACGGACTCTGCGGGCGAGAGCCTGTGCTTTGCATCGGACTTCACGGTGTCCGGCAGTGCAAGCAGTACCCAGACCTACTGGTCGCTCAAGGACGCCGAGGGCACCAAGCTGCAGCAGACGGTCCAGCAGGTGGAGACCACGGTAGAGACCGCCGCCGAGACCACCGTAAGCTGGTTTGCACAGCTGTTCGGCTGATAAAAGAATATAAATTTGGAGCCGCTGCACAAGGCAATGTGCAGCGGCTCCGTTTGCGTAATTTAGGACTTTTCTGCAAAAAAGTAGTTCAGAGCCGCCCGCAGGCGGTTCTGAACTACAAAATTTAAAATAAATTTTCCGCTTTGTTCTGCCGCTATTACTCCCGCAGCTCTGTGCCGGGGTAGTAGTGCGCCAGAATGGCGCGGTAGTCTGCACCCTGCTCCGCCAGCGCCTTTGCGCCCCACTGGCTCATGCCTACGCCGTGTCCGTAACCTTTTGTGGTAAAGGAGAAAGTGCCGCTCTGCCAGACCACCGTAAAGCAGGTGCTGCGCAGCCCCAGCGCCTTGCGCAGGGCGGTACCCTGCACCGTCTGCCCGCAGACCGGCAGGCTGTCTACATAGCCGGAGGGGGTGAGCATCGGCGTGCCGAACCACTGCGCCTGCTGCGAAAGGTCGGCGGCGATACCCAGCCGTTCGGCCAGCAGCTGCTGTAATTGGGCGGCAGAAAGGTTCAGGGCGTATTCATAGTTGTCGGCGGCGGTGTCGGTGCTGCTGTCCACCGGTACAAGATAGGGCAGGGCAGTGCCCCAGACGTTCTCGCTGGCTTCGGTACGGCCATTGGACATGGCAAAGTAGCTTGTCCCGGCGGGGGCGTCCCCGTAATACAGCACCTGCGTCTGTACCGCATCCACCAGCGCGGAAAGCCGGGCGTAGTTGGCCGCGTAGGCGGTGCCCCAGTAGCTGTGCAGCACCGCATCGGTCAGGCAGCCCTGCCGCCGGGCGGGGTCTGCGGTGAACCATGCGCCGTTTTCCTCCGTGCTGTGATCCCGGCGGTAAAGGGCATAGCTGTGCGCCGCCACCGCCTGTGCCTTCAGTGCTTCATCCGGCCAGCTGACCGGCATTTCAGCGGCAACCGCCCCGATGAGATACTCCCGCAGCGGCAGCTCCACCGCCTGCCCGGTGCTCTGATCCGTAAAGCAGACGGTATCGGCTGTGTCAGCAGGGGAGGTGGCCTGACCGCTGCCTTCTTCCGAAGCGGCAGAGGATGCTTCTGCTGCGGACGGAGCGGTGCTCTGCGCAAGGGTCATGCGGGCAAGGCGGTAGGCAGCACACGGCAGGGCGCAGCCCAGCACCAGCAGAACGGCGCACAGCAGCAAAAAGGAACGTTTCATACTAGACCTCCTCCCGGAACGCAGGTTTTGGGAACATCATACGCCCGGCGGCGTGCAAACCGGCGGGAAATGCGCAGAGGAACCCCGGTATTTTTGCGCTTTGCGGTGAGAAGTGTGCACTTAGCGCTTGAATTTACTGCACAAAAGCGATATTATAAAAGTATGTCCATCAGAGCGTAGGATGGACGGGAACGGAAAGTATAAAAAGTAAGAGACGGAAAGGAGCACTCCTATGAACTTTGCACACGCAGAAGTGGCAACGCTGGACCCGACGACCATGCGTACCCTGTGCGAGGAGTACATCGCAAACAACTACATCGACCCGGAGACCAGCGAGCGGCTGGGGGTCAAGCGCGGCCTGCGCAACCCGGATGGCACCGGCGTGCTGGCCGGCCTGACCAACGTCTGTGATGTTGTGGGCTACAAAAAGGATCAGGAAGGTCATGTGATCCCCACCCCCGGCAAGCTGATCTACCGGGGCGTCAACATCAACGAGATCGTGGACGAGGCTTACCGCAACGACCGCTTCGTGTTTGAGGAAGTGATCTGGCTGCTTCTGTTCGGCAGCCTGCCCACCCGGGAGCAGTTGGACGATTTCTGCGAGATCTTAGCGGAGTCCCGCGCACTGCCGGACGGCTTTATGGACACCATGAACGCTCCCTCGCCCAATATCATGAACAAGTTGCAGCGCTGCGTGCTGGGCCTGTACTCCTACGACGACCGCGCTGAGGATCTGAGCCTTGAGAACATCCTGAATCAGAGCATCAACCTGATCGCCAGTATGCCCACCATGATGGTGAACGCTTACCAGATGAAGCGCCGTTACTACGATAAACAGAGTATGTTCTTCCACCTGCCCAAGCCCGGCCAGAGCACGGCAGAGCACATCCTCAGCACCTACCGCCCGGATCAGAAGTTTACCCACGAGGAGGCAAAGCTGCTGGATATGTGCCTGCTGGTGCACGCAGACCACGGCGGCGGCAACTGCTCCACCTTTACCACCCGTGTACTGTCCTCCTCCGGCACGGACACCTACTCGGCTATCGCTGCGGCCATCGGTGCCCTGAAGGGCCCCAAGCACGGCGGCGCGAACCTGATGGTCAACCGCCAGCTGCAGGATATCCTCAAGCACGTCGAGAACCCGGAGGATGACGATGAGGTGCGCGAGTATCTGCGCCGCATCCTGCGCAAGCAGGTGGGCGACGGCTCCGGCCTGATCTACGGCATGGGTCATGCGGTGTACACCATCAGCGACCCCCGTGAGGTCATCCTGAAGCAGCGCGCAAAGCATCTGGCCTACGAAAAGGGCTTTGAGGAAGAGTACAATATGCTGTGCAGCATCGAGCGGCTGGCACCCGGCATCTTTGCCGAGGAAAAGGGCAGCTCCAAGCCGGTGTGTGCCAACGTGGACCTGTTCAGCGGCCTGATCTACAATATGCTGGGCATCTCGGAGGATCTGTACACCCCGCTGTTTGCCATCGCCCGTGTGCCGGGCTGGTGCGCACACCGGGTGGAAGAGGTGATCTTCGCCAACCGTATCATCCGCCCGGCCTACAAGTATCTGGGCGTGCGCCAGAAATATAAGCCCATCGAGGAGCGTTAATGAAACCGTTAGAGTTCGTTGTTATCCTGCTCTGCGTGCTGCTTGGCCTTGGCCGCGGCGCAGACCTTGCCTTTGCTACGGACGCCGCCACCGGTCTGTGCACCGCCGGCGCGGTGTGGTGGCGGTATCTTGCCTTGGGCGCTGTGGTGCTGGCCGCAGTGCTGGCTGGCCGCAGCCGCCCGCTGCCCCCGGAGCCGCTGCGCAGCCGCCGCCCGGCGGCAGGCGTGCTGGCCTTTGCCGGGGCAGTGTGTGTGCTGGCTGCCGGCGCGGCGCAGTTCGTGTTCGCTGCCGGTACGGTAAGCACTTTTGTGCGCATTCTGCTGGAGGCAGCCTGTACCGTGTGGCTGAGCAACCTCGGGCGCAGCTGGCTGCGCGGGGACGGCTGGAAAACGCCTGCCGGCGGTCTGCCGCTGGCCATAGCGGGCAGTGCGCTGTTTTACTGGAACGTGCTGATGCGCTTTATGGAGAACAGCTCCAGCTGGCACAGGGTGCAGCCTACGGCAGCGGTCTGGCAGGAGATGGCGGCGCTGTTGTTTCTGGCGGCGCTGGCGCGCACGCTGTACCTGCCCCAGCCGGAAAACGGCCGTACCCTGCACGCAGCGGCGCTTGCAGCCTTCTGCCTGTGCCTGTGCTGGGAACTGCCCCGGGTGCTCCTGCTATTGGCAGCGGGTCTTGGCGGCGGTATGGCGGCGGTGCTGCCGGAGCTGCTTTCCGGCCTTGCGCTGTGCTGCATCGGCGGCATGGGGCTTGCCTGTATTGGGCAGGGAAAAGCTGGAAATAACTGACAAAAGCGGCTGCGCACCCTTGGTGTAATTGAACAAAAGCTTTGTGGTAGTGTGCATAAAATCGTACAAAAGCAAAAAAAGATAAAATTGTGTTGTTAATTTTTTAGCAGACACTTGAAAGTTTGCCGGTTTTGGTCTACAATAAAGATACCGTGATTTATCCGATTATGGGTAAAATAATTAGGAGGTACTATTACAATGGCTGTTAGAGTTGCTATCAATGGTTTCGGTCGTATTGGCCGTCTGGCTTTCCGTCAGATGTTTGATGCTGAGGGTTACGAGGTCGTCGCAATCAACGACCTGACCAGCCCCAAGATGCTGGCTCACCTGCTGAAGTACGATACTGCTCAGGGCTCTTTCTGCGGCAAGATCGGCGAGGGCAAGCACACTGTCGAGTCCACCGAGGATTCCATCATTGTTGACGGCAAGGAGATCAAGATCTACGCTGTTAAGGACGCAAAGGATGCTCCTTGGGGCGAGCTGAACGTTGACGTCGTTCTGGAGTGCACCGGCTTCTACACCAGCAAGGAGAAGAGCATGGCTCACATCCAGGCTGGCGCAAAGAAGGTCGTTATCTCTGCTCCCGCAGGCAACGATCTGAAGACCATCGTCTACTCCGTCAACGAGAAGACCCTGACCGCTGAGGATCAGGTCATCTCCGCTGCTTCCTGCACCACCAACTGCCTGGCTCCCATGGCTAACGCCCTGAACAAGACCTTCCCCATCGTTTCCGGTATCATGACCACCGTTCATGCTTACACCGGCGACCAGATGATCCTGGACGGTCCTCAGCGCAAGGGCGATCTGCGCCGTGCTCGTGCTGGCGCACAGAACATCGTTCCCAACACCACCGGTGCTGCTAAGGCTATCGGCCTGGTCATCCCCGAGCTGAATGGCAAGCTGATCGGCTCTGCTCAGCGTGTGCCCGTTCCCACCGGTTCTACCACTCTGCTGGTTGCCGTTGTCAAGGGCAAGGATGTCACCAAGGAAGCTATCAATGCTGCCATGAAGGCTGCTGCTTCTGAGTCCTTCGGCTACAACGAGGATCAGATCGTTTCTTCCGACGTCATCGGTATGCGTTACGGCTCTCTGTTCGACGCTACCCAGACCATGGTCGCTAAGATCGACGACGACACCTATCAGGTTCAGGTCGTGTCTTGGTACGACAACGAGAACTCCTACACCTCTCAGATGGTTCGTACCATTAAGTACTTCGCTGAGAACTGCTAATCACAGCTCTACGCTCAAAAGTGCTTGAGGTGCCGTGCTGAATAACGGCTGATACCGGCTTTGCTGGTGTGAATATGCTGTGATCGGTATGACAACAGGATAATGAGTTTAACACCCTTCCTTTTGCGGGTTTCCGTGAGAGGAAGGGTGTTTTTATGTGTCTGCAGGGAGAAAATCTGCAGAAAGGGTGATTTGCTTCAAGAATTGTGCTATACTAAATTCACAGTGTCCCTGATTCGATGCACTATGCGGATGACAATGCTTTTTTGCAGGTAGCATCGTGCGATGGGGAAAAGCATATACACTATTAAAAGTTCACTTTTGGGAACGAGGTAATCAAGAAATGGGAAAGTACTTTGGAACTGATGGCTTCCGTGGTGAAGCTGGTATTGATCTGACTGCCGACCACGCCTACAAGGTTGGCCGCTTCCTTGGCTGGTATTATAATATGCTCCGCAAGCGCAACGGCAACAGCGAGCCTGCCCGTATCGTTATCGGCAAGGACACCCGCCGCAGCTCCTATATGTTTGAATATAGTCTTGTCGCTGGCCTGACCGCTTCCGGCGCAGACGCCTACCTGCTGCACGTCACTACTACGCCGTCTGTGGCTTACATTGCCCGCGTGGATGATTTCGATTGCGGCATCATGATCTCTGCCAGCCACAACCCCTACTACGATAACGGTATCAAGCTGATCGACTGCTACGGCGAGAAAATGCCCGAAGAGACTCTGCTGCTGGTGGAGGACTACATCGACGGCAAGCTCCATGTGTTCGATAAGGACTGGCCGGAGCTGCCCTTTGCCCATCGCGAGCACATCGGCTGCACCGTGGACTATGTGGCAGGTCGTAACCGCTACATGGGCTATCTGATCTCTCTGGGCATCTACTCCTTCAAGGGTGTCAAGGTCGGTCTGGATTGTGCCAACGGTGCAAGCTGGAATATTGCTAAGAGCGTTTTCGATGCTCTGGGTGCAGATACCTATGTTATCAACAACAAGCCCAACGGCCTGAATATCAACAACAATGCTGGCTCTACCCATATTGAGGGTCTGCAGAAGTTTGTGGTGGAGAACGGTCTGGATGTCGGCTTTGCCTTCGACGGCGATGCTGACCGCTGTCTGTGCGTGGACGAGAAAGGCAATGTCATCACCGGCGACCACATTCTGTACATCTACGGCTGCTACATGAAGGAGCACGGCGAGCTGATGAACAACACCGTAGTCACGACTGTTATGTCCAACTTCGGCTTGTACAAGGCTTTTGATGAGCAGGGCATTGGCTACGCCAAGACTGCTGTGGGCGACAAGTACGTCTACGAGTACATGGCTAAGAACGGCTGCCGTATCGGCGGCGAGCAGAGCGGTCATATCATCTTCTCTAAGTACGCCAGCACCGGTGACGGCATCCTGACCAGTCTCAAGATGATGGAAGTTATGCTGGCCAAGAAGCTGCCTATGAGCAAGCTGGCTGAGCCCCTGAAGATTTACCCGCAGGTTCTGGAGAATGTCCGTGTGACTGACAAGAAAGCCGCACAGAACGACCCGGCGGTGCAGGAGGCAGTCAAGGCCGTTGCAGAAGCTCTGGGTGATACCGGCCGTATTCTCGTCCGTGAGTCCGGCACTGAGCCGCTTGTGCGCGTGATGGTGGAAGCCCCCGACCACGACACCTGCCAGAAGTACGTCTCTCAGGTCGTGGAGGTCATCAAGAACAAGGGTTACGCTGTTTAAGACTTATGCCTGTGCGTAAAAATGCACAATGCTATAAAATAAACCTATAAAAGATCAAACCGCGAGGAAGCGCTTTTATGAACGCATCCTCGCGGTTTTTTGATGGCGAAGCGCCTTGCGTCAGACGGGATGCCTGCCCCTGCACGATGGGACGCCATTACCCGCAGAGCATGACCTTGGCGGAGAAAACGCCATCCTGATAGGTGAATGTACTTGCGCCGCCGGCCTTTTCTGCAATATGCTGGACAGACTGGATGCCGATCCCGTTTTCTTTTCGCTTGGACGAGCGGAAAACTCCGCTTTTTTCGTTGACTTCACCGTCAAATGCGTTTTCCACCTCGACCAGAAGCAGCCGCTCGGCATGGACATACGCGGTGATCCTGATCTGCCGCCGGGCGGGTGCGGTGCGCAGGCTGGCTTCGAATGCATTCTCCAGAAGATTGGACAGCACCAGACACGTATCGATCTCGTCCACAGGAAGCGCCTGCGGCAAGTCGAGCTTGGCACGGAAGGGGATACCCTCGCGCTTTGCAAGGGTGCAGTAATAGCCAACGACGCTGTCTGCCGCACGGTTCTCGCAGAAACTCATATCCAGATTCGGGATCCGGGAGACGGTTTTTGCAAGGTAAGCTTTCAGGTCATCCAGATCGCCTGCTTCGGTTAGCGCAGAGATCTGATTCAGCTGGTGGCGCATATCGTGCCGCGCCTGCCGGACTTCTTCAATAGCGGCTTTCAGGCTTTCATAGCGCTGCTGCTGCATGGATAGAAACTGGTTCTCCTGCTGCAATCTCGCATTCCGGTTAAGGCTGTTTGCCATCAGCAGGAAGATCGCGTTGAACAGGAACATCAGGAACAAAAGGGCAATGCTCATAACAATGTAGACCTGCAGCACCCGCCCTGTCCGAAGCGTTATCTGGTAGCGCGGGATCATAAAAAGATTCAGCAGGATGAACACCAGCGGCAGCACCCAGAACACGTACCACGTCTGCGCAAAGTTTTCATCCTCGACCATGGTGCGCACTGTGTGGGTGGCGGGATAATACGCTGCTGCTGCGGTCAGCCAGCAGACCATATTATAAAAAATGCAGGCACTAAAGCAGAACCACGGCTTGTCCGACGGCAGCTGCAGCCGGATCGTGATCGCCGCGCCGACGGCACGGGACAGACTGTTCAGGCACGCAAACACCGCGCAGACCGCCAGCGCGATCGTCCCGGATTTCCAGAGAGAGACCCGCAGCGTTTTGAGATACAGAAAAATTGCCGCAAGCGTGATGAGCAGCAGGGGGAACGCGGTGGAGAGACAGAAATGATAGCAGAGCAGTCCGCCGCCAAGGCAAAGCCCGAGCAGCAGCGGCACCGCCCATGCGGCAAGCCTTGCGGGAGACTGCTTCAGATAGGAGCGCACCGGAAAATACGCGAGCAGCAGGCCGGGAAACACAACGGTAAGCTCCAGGAGCGGGCGCAGAATGTCCTTCAACCCACACGCCCCCTTTGCAGCAGAAATTCCATAAACGCCTGCCGGGCTGCTTTCAAAAGCTCCTGACTGACATAGACACGGCTGCCGTCCGTCATGCAGAAGGCGGCAGCCTGAAAATCGGCAGCATTCTCCATATTAATGATCGCGCCGCGGCCGCAGACGAAAAAGCGCGGGTCTTTTTTGAGCGGCTCTGTGAATGCCTTGAAGCTTTGGCGTGTGGCAAGCGTTTTGCCGGCAGTGGTGCGGATGTTGATCATGTGGGCGAAATGCTCGGCAGATATGATGTCCCGATAGCGCAAACGGATGTCGCTGCCATCCACCTTCACCGTCAGGATCGGCTCCGGGCGCGGGAGCTTTGAGAGCATTTCATCCAGCAGACCGGAAAGCTCGGTTTCGGAAAATGGCTTGACCAGATAATGAAATGCCCGCACCTGAAAGCCCTCAAGCGCATGGTCTGTCGAGGTGGTGGTAAAAACCAGAAGGCAGTCCGTATCTGTTTTCCGAAGCTCCCTTGCCGCGTCCATGCCGCTTAAGCCTTCCATGTAAATATCCAGAAATGCGGCGGTAAAGCGCCGCTCTTTTTCTGCCGCCAGAAAAGCTTCGCCGCTGTCAAATTCTAAAAGCTCTGCTTCTGTGCCGCGCTGGCGCAGCTGCCGCGCTAAGCGCTCCTTCAGCAGCGTGCGCTCGGTATCAAGGTCGTCAACGATCGCAAATCTCATGCTGTACCAAGAAGCCATTGTTATAGCTTCCAACCTCCTTTATAAACTCTTTCATCCTGATTATAGCACAGTTGCACGGTTCTGTCGCAGCAGAAAACGGGATTTCGTGACGGAAACAGTGCTTTCGTGCCAGATACCTTGAAAAGACCGCGCCTGTCCGTATACTGGAGACAGAAGCCCCCAATAAGGGAAGAAGAGAAAGGAGGAAAGCTGTGTACCGAATCGCCGTGCTGACAAACAGCAGGGCGCAGGAAGCTTTTCTGACAGAGCAGATCTTGCAGTTCTGCGCCGAGCATTGTTTGTTTCCCCAAATGGACTGTTACCACGATCAGGAAAGTTTTTTTGAAACCGCACGCAGCGAGCCGCTGACAAACGCCGTGATCGCCCTGCCGGGTGTCGACGGCTTGAATGCAGTAGAGCATCTGCGCACGCTTTGTCCCCAAACACGTGTTATCTGGTGCAGCGATCTGGATTTTTCGCTCCATGCCTTCCGGCTGCGTGCAGACTACTTTCTGCTGGAGCCGGTGACCGAAGCCGCCCTGCGGCAGGGCTTTTGCAGCTGGCTGGATGGGAAAGATCGGGCAGAGCAGCGCCGGCCTGACCGCAACGAATACAACAAGGAGAACGGTTTATGAAAAAGAAAAGGATCATCCATTCTGCGTTAAGCTTGTCGCTGACCGCAGCATTGTGCCTGTCCATGGCCGCCTGCGGCGGTACGCAGACGCCCGCAGACAGCGGTGCAGCTTCGCAGCCCGCTGCACCGTCCGCTGCGGTGCAGCCCTCTTCTGCACAGACGACCTCTGCGGCGCTGCCGGTAAAGGCATTGAACCCCAAGCAGGTGGAGGAAAACCCCTATATGGCCAAGAGTGATGCAAACATTCATCACGACGGCTATAACACCGACTCGACGGATGAGATCCTGCCGCTGGGCATTTATCCCGAGATCAACGTTTCCTACGAGACAACGAATGCAAATGCTTCTCCCGCCATCTATTTTGACAGCTACGGCCATGCTGTTGTGCCGCTGCTGGGCGGCATTGCCATCCGCGACCTGAACGCCGAGGAGACAAAGACGCTCGGCTATTTCTCCCCGAAGAAGCATGACGGCGGCGGGTACGTCATCCAAAGCTCCTATACCTTCATGGACGCGTCCAACCGCATCGTCTGCCCCACGAGCAACAACCATGTGCTGATGCTCCGCGCAACGGACGAAAACGGCAATGTGCTGCCGGAATTTGAAAAGGTGCTGGACATTGATATCAAGGCGGCTGCCGAGGCTGCACTTGGAAAAGAACTGACGCAGAATCTTCTGTCCGTGGTCTTTGACTATGACGGAAACCTCTGGTTTGCAACGGGCGGCTTCCGCATTTACCCGCAGCGCCAGCAGCAGGGCGTCATCGGCTATATTGCCCGTTCTGCCATTGATGCCATCCTGAACGGTGAGCAGGCAGACCTTTCAAAGGCTGTCTTTGTCCACGAGCTGACCCCCGGCGAGGGTGCCGAGAACGGCATCGCCGCCTCCAAGGACGGCGCGGTGATCCTGACCAACCAGAACTGCTATCTTCTGCGTGCAGAAGAAGGCGTAGACGTTGTGTGGTGCACGCCCTATGAGAGCGCAGGCGCAAAGGTGAGCGGCGAAGGCGATAAGACCACCGGCGGCGGTCTTGCATGGGGCGGCGGCTGCTCTCCCACACTGACACCGAACCTTGTGCTGTTCACCGATAATCAGGATACCGTAAACCTTCTTGCACTTGATATGAAGACCGGCGAGGTCGTGGCAAGCGCCCCGGTGCTGGATGACCTGCCCGAGGGCTATCAGGTGGCCGTTGATAACTCTGCCATCGTCTATGATGACGGCAATGGAACCGTCAGCACCATCGTCTGCAACTGGTTTGGCGCGGGCAATGCAGGTCTGGCGGACCCCAACAACGACTCCTCCATCCAGAGCTACGCCAATATTTACGACCAGAACTGGCTCATGAAGGGCAACGTCATGATTGCCCCGGGCATTGAGCGCATGGACACCGTAAAGACCGCAAACGGCTACGAGATGAAGAGCATCTGGAGCCGGAACGACCTGAGCGATACTTCCATCATGAAGCTTTCCACCGCAACGGGCTATATCTACGGCTATGTGCAGGATGTGACCACCGGGATGTGGCAGTACATCATTCTGGACTTTGAAACCGGCGAGACTGTTTTCACGATGGATGTTTCCAACAAGTACGGCTACAACAACATGGCCATTGGAATGTATGCCGGCAACAGCGGCAACGCGCTCTACTGCCCGACAGGCTATCTGGAGCTGCTTCGTCTGCAGGACCGTTTCGTTTATCTGCCCGAAATGCCCTACCGCAAGGTCGATCTTGATCAGGCTGCAAGAAATGTCCTCTCGCAGGAGCAGTTTGCGCAGGACGGCGGCGAAGGCACCGTTGCAAGCTGGCGCAACACGGCGACAGTCCGCAACGTACATCCCAACACCACCGTGGCTTTCCGTATGAACAACCTGTCCGGCAGCACCTCCGGTCTGATCCTCTACGCCTATGGCGCGGACGGCAGGCTGGCAAAGGTCGATTCTGCACTGTGGTCGATCACAGACGAGGACGGCAATGCTGTGACGGAGCTTACCGCCGGTACGCTTTATGAGCTGCGTGTGACTGTTGCCGACGGCGGCGCTCTTGACCTGAGCGAGACGGAAAAGGAGATCAAACTCTCCGTTGTGCTTGGAAAATAAATCCGCTTTGGGCGGCTGAAAAGCATTACACAAACCCCGGAACCTTTTTCGGAGCCGTTATGGCTCAAAAAGGGCTCCGGGGTCCTTTTTTTGCGCGGGAGTGTCTCGTTAAATAATCTACTAGCGGAAAAAAACTTGTATCTTTGATACGGCAGTGGGCGTGATCGTGGCGCTATTGGTCAATTATTTCCTGCCGCGGGAGCGGGTGGTGGCCTGCTGGGAAAAGGTCAAGGGACTCTTCCGCCCGCTCGAGCACTCCTGATGGAACACCCCGCGCTGCGGCGGTGTTTTTACAAAATAGCAAAAGGCTGCTGTACAGTGAGATCCTGTGCGGCAGCCTTTTTTCAGGTCTGCTTCCGGTCTGTTACAGCGGTTTACTTTTGGCAGGAGAAATGCTATGATACATCTTAGAAAAAAGCAAGGAGGAACTACGATGGGCATCGCGGGAAATGAATGGGGTTTTCAGGTGGGCAAGCTGCCCAAAGGTGCGCTGGATAAGATCAGCGATGTGCCGGGCGTGACGGTGGGGCACTGCACGCTGGCAGACGGTGTGGTGCAGACCGGCGTAACGGCGCTGCTGCCGCACCCGGGAGATATTTTCCACGAAAAGGTGCTGGCGGCCAGCCATGTTATCAACGGCTTTGGCAAGACCACCGGCCTTGTGCAGATCGACGAGCTTGGCACGCTGGAAACGCCTATTCTGTTTACCAACACCCTCAGTGTGGGCACAGCGCAGACCGCGCTGGTGAAGTATATGCTGGAAAAGAACCCCGATATCTGCGAGACCACCGGCAGCGTGAACCCGGTGGTCTGCGAGTGCAACGACTGCGGCCTGAACGACATCCGGGGACTTCATGTCACCGAACAGCACGTCTTTGCCGCGCTGGCGGACTGCAAGGCAGACTTTGCCGAGGGCGCTGTAGGCGCAGGGCGGGGAATGCGCTGTCACGGGCTCAAGGGCGGCATCGGCTCTGCCTCCCGGGTGGTGGAGCTGGACTGCAAGCAGTACACCATCGGTGCACTGGTGCTCTCCAACCACGCGCTGTTTGACGACCTCATCGTGGCGGGCAAGCCCATCCATACGCTGCTGGACGACAGCATCCCGCCCCACGAGGACAAGGGCTCCATCATCACGGTGCTTGCCACGGATATCCCTCTGAGCGAGCGGCAGCTGCGGCGGCTGTGCCGCCGGGCGCTGGTGGGGCTTTCCCGCACCGGGTCTTACTGCGGCAACGGCAGCGGCGAGATCGTCATCGCCTTCACTACCGCCAACCGAGTGCCGCATTATTCGGAAAAAGCTCTGCTGCCCATGACCATGCTCCACGATGACGCCATCAACCCCCTGTTCCGGGCGGTGGCAGAGTGCGTGGAGGAGAGCGTGCTCAGCAGCCTGCTCCACGCCGAGACGGTTACCGGTAACCATGGCCGTACCTTCCGCAGCCTGACGGAGCTGCTGAGACGGGACGTCTGACGCACCGAAATAAAAAAGCTGCTGTCCCAGCAAAAATGCCCCGGATGCCTTGACAGATGCAGCTGCAGGGCGTATTATTTGGGCGGGAAGGCCGCTGGATGGCGGCTTTTCTCAGAAACGAAAGTTAGCTAATTCTAACTATTGCTTCTGCCCTGCACAGAGGATGTGAAGGAAAAACGATGATCGTCATAAGAAACTGAAAGAAGGTACAAAAATGTTCCAGACAACCGTAGAAGTGGACGGCATGGCCTGTTCCATGTGCGAAGCGCATATCAATGACACGATCCGCAGTGAGTTCCCGGTGGAAAAGGTCTCGTCCTCGCATTCTAAGGGCAGGACCGTGATCCTTTCCAAGGAGCCGCTGGACGAAAAGGCACTCCGCGCCGCCATTGAGGGCACCGGATACCAGGTGGGCGAGATCTGCCGTGAGCCCTACGAAAAGAAGGGATTGTTCTCCTTCTTAAAAAAGTGATAGTTTACGCCTGCACCCCTGCGGGGCAAAAGCAACGGTCTGGCTGCCGGTAAAATAAAAATGCAAAGGGAGCTGCTGCACATTATCTGGTGCGGCAGCTTCCTTTTTGTGCGGAGCGCCTATCCCTGACTTTCCTACAAATAAAATAGGAAAATATGAATTTTCTATTGACAATTGCCCGGAAGGGGAGTATACTCCCTTTAAACAACAAAACATACATAACGTGTGGGTTTATAGAAATAGGAGAGAGCTATGAACAGACGAATGTGTTGTCAGACGAAAACGAAGTAAACCAACAAACAAAAGAAAGGGTAACGTTTTATGTCTGTCGAAATTTTGGATCTGGGCGCGCTGGCGCTCACCGCAGTATTTTTTGCATTGCTGTATTATCTGCACAAGAAAAAGCACGTTGATTTTGGTGTGCGCACCATCCTTGCCGTGGGTCTTGGCCTGATCGTGGGTCTTGCGTTCAAGGGACACCACACTTACGTAGCAGCCGTAGGTACTATTTACGCCCATGTGGTCTCCGCTGTGGTCATTCCGCTGCTGATCTTCAGCATCATTTCCAGCATCACCAATCTGGGCAATTCCGTCCGCCTGAAGCAGATCGGTCTCAAGACCGTGTTCTTTCTGGTGCTGAACACCTTCATTGCCAGCCTGATCACCCTGATCGCCGGTGTGGCTACTAACATTGGCAGCGGGGTGCAGTATGAACTGGCCACCGATTACACCGCCAAGGAAGTGCCCACCTTTGTGGATACGGTCATCAGCCTGTTCCCGCAGAATCTGGCTGCGCACTGGTCCAACGGCGAGGTGGTGCCCATTGTGGTGTTCTGCATTCTGGTGGCTGTCAGCTATAACAAGATCGCAGCCAAGAAGCCCGAAGAGGTGGCACCCTTTAAAAAGTTCATTGACGCCGGTGACCTTGTGATGGGCCGCGTGGTCAGCTATGTGATCTCCTTTACCCCGTATGCAGTCCTTTCCCTGATCGCCCGTGCGGTCAGCCGTTCTTCTCCTGCGGATCTTATTCCGCTGCTCAGCGTTCTGGTGCTGGCGTATGTGCTGTGCGGCATTCAGGTCTTTGTTGTGGAAAGCGCCCTGATCAAGTTTGTGGGCAAGCTGAGCCCCGTCCGCTTCTTCAAGGGCATCTGGCCCGCGGCTACCGTTGCCTTTACCTCCCAGAGCAGTGTGGGTACTATCCCGGTCACGGTCAACCAGCTGACCCGGAAGCTGGGTGTGAATGAGGACGTTGCCGCCTTTGGCGCAAGTCTGGGTGCAAACCTTGGTATGCCGGGCTGCGCGGGCATCTGGCCCACTCTGCTGGCAGTGTTTACCATCCATCTGCTTGGCATCGAGTACACGCCTGTGCAGTACGCCTTCCTCGTAGTGCTGGCTGTGGTCGTTTCCATTGGTACGGTCGGTGTGCCCGGCACGGCGACCATTACCGCAACGGCGCTGTTTGCCGCTGCCGGTCTGCCGGTGGAAGCCATCATCCTGCTTTCTCCCATCTCCAGCATCGTGGATATGGCGCGTACCGCTACGAACGTTGTGGGTGCGGCTACCGCCACCACCCTTGTGGCTGCTACCGAAGAGCAGCTGGACACTGCCGTTTACAATGGTACGGTGGAGACGCTCGCGGCAGAAGCCTGAGAGTGACATCAAAAAACTGTTTGCCACAAAAATACAATTTAAAAAGAGAAATCAAGAAAAGCACTGGTTTGCACATGAAAAAGCAAATCGGTGCTTTTTCTTAATAAAAGAAAGAAATAAGATGAAAATATACAGCCTGAATTGAATTAAAAAGGATTTTCAATTGAAACACTCTTTAAGTGAAATGTGCTCAAGAGTGAAAATTATACAAAAACCAAGAAAAACTTCCGGCAAAATGTTGGATAAACCGCAGAAATGTGTATTTGACGAGGACAAATTTTCAAAAAACTCTTTTCTTTCGGAAAACACGGATGTATAATGCGTCCATAGCACAAGGGCGTGCAAAGTTCCAGAAGGAGGAACGGACATCCCTTGTGTATTTTTAGAACGCAACGCTTTAGCAGAGTATAAAGCTAAAGCAGTGAAGAGAGGGGAAACATCTATGAGATTTGATCATCGTATTTCGCGCCGCAGCTTCCTGGCAGCTGCCGGTGTCACCTCCGCAGCACTGGCTCTGACAGCCTGCGGCGGCTCTTCCAGCTCCGTGGCGGCTTCTTCCGCTTCCGGCACTGCTTCCTCTGCAGCTGGCACTGCACAGGGCGGCACCCTGAACATTATGCTGGAGACCGAGGTTCAGTCGCTGGACCCGCAGATCGCCACCGACGGCACCTCCTTTGAGGTCATCGCCGATTACACCGACGGCCTGATGCAGATGGATGCCGACGGCGCAGCAGTTCCCGCCATTGCAGAGACTTATGAGATCAGCGAGGACGGCAAGACCTATACCTTCCACCTGCGGGATGTCAAGTGGTCCAACGGCGATGCCGTTACCGCTGCCGATTTCGTGTTTGGCTGGCAGCGTGCCGTAGACCCCGCCAACGCTTCCGAGTATTCCTATATGCTTTCTGATATCGGTCAGGTGGTCAACGCTGCCGAGATCATTGCCGGCGAAAAGCCTGTCACCGATCTGGGCGTCACCGCAGTGGACGACAAGACGCTGGAGGTCCAGCTGAATGTTCCTGTCAGCTACTTTTTGAGCCTGATGTATTTCCCCACCTTCTATCCGGTCAACGAGGCTTTCTTCAACACCTGCAAGGACACCTTCGGCACCAGCCCCGACACGGTGCTGTCCAACGGTGCTTTCAAGCTGACGGATTACCAGCCGGCTGCTACTGCCTTTACACTGGAAAAGAACCCCGATTACTACGATGCTGCTAAGGTCGCACTGGACGGTCTGGCCTATCAGGTCATCAAGGACAGCCAGCAGGCACTGATGAGCTACCAGACCGGTGCTCTGGATATGACCCTGCTGAACGGCGAGCAGGTGGATCAGGTCAAGGATGACCCCGAATTTACCAGCGTGGGCGCCGGTTACCTGTGGTACATCAGCCCCAACATCGACGGTGTGCCGGAGCTTGCCAACGAGAACCTGCGCAAGGCCATCACCTTTGCACTGGATCGTGACGCCATTACCGGAGACGTGCTGAAGGATGGCTCTGCACCCTGCTACACCGCGGTTCCGCCGCAGTTTGCCACCGGCCCCGACGGCAGCGATTTCAGCGCCGACCAGACCAAGTTTGCGGAGTTCTGCGCTTATGATGCCGACAAGGCCAAGGAGTACTACGAGCAGGCCAAGAGCGAGCTGGGCAAGGACTCCTTCACCTTCAACATGGTGGTGGATGCCGACGACGCACCCCAGAAGGTGGCACAGGTCGTCAAGGAGCAGCTGGAGACCACGCTGGCAGGCTTTACCCTGAACCTGACCGTGGAGCCCAAGAAGCAGCGCGTGCAGGATATGCAGGACGGCAACTTTGAGATCGGCCTGACCCGCTGGGGCCCCGACTACGCCGACCCCATGACCTATCTGGGTATGTGGGTCACCGGCAATTCCAACAACTACGGTCTGTGGAGCGATGCCGACTACGATGCCATCATTGACGAGTGCACCACCGGCGATCTGTGCACCGACCCCGAGGGCCGCTGGGCTGCTTTGTACGAGGCAGAGCAGATCGTTCTGGAGCAGGCAGTCATCTTCCCGCTGTACGGCCAGTGCAACGCCGAGATGGTCTCCTCTGCCGTTACCGGCGTAGATTTCCACCCTGTGGCACTGAACCGCGTGTACAAGAACGCTACTAAGAGCGTGTAAAACAAAAGCATACTGAATAAGGCCGCACAGTGGCCCGCAAAAAGCCACTGTGCGCCTTTTTGCCATTTGACCTGTACGCGGCAGGCGAACGATTGACCGCGAAAAACGCTTTGGACAAAGGGGGTCCACCCGACGTGAAAAAGTACACACTCAAGCGAATCCTGACATCGCTGTTCACGCTGCTGGCAATCCTGCTGGTGCTGTTCATCCTGATGCAGCTGATGCCCGGCTCGCCCTTCAATGATGAAAAGCTGACGCCCGATATGCGGGCAGCCCTATATGCAAAGTACGGCCTTGACCAGCCCATCTATATCCAGTTCTTCCGCTATGTGGGCAATATGCTCCGGGGCGATCTGGGTGTCAGCTACAATATCTCCAAAAATACGCCCATCTCTCAGCTCATCCAGTCCCGTCTGCCCATCTCCATTCAGGTGGGCGGCATGGCGGTCACGCTGGGTGCCATCGTAGGTCTGGTGCTGGGCATCCTCGCCGCCTTAAAGCGGGATACCGTGGTGGACACCATTGCTACCATCATCTCGGTCATCGGCGTATCGGTGCCGTCCTATGTGTTCGCACTGGCGCTGAGCTACACCTTCGGCTTCAAATTCCGCTGGTTCCCCATGCTGTTTTCCGCCAAGGACATCTTTGGCTCCAGCGTGCTGCCCAGCATTTCGCTTTCCATGTTTACCATGGCATCCATTGCCCGCTTTACCCGCAGTGAGATGATCGAGGTGCTGGATTCCGATTATATGCTGCTGGCTGAGAGCAAGGGCATCTCCGGCCCGGCGCTGATCTTCCGCCACGCGTTGCGCAACGCCCTGATCCCCATCATCACGGTGCTGGCACCGCTGATCGTGGATCTGATGACCGGCTCGCTGGTGGTGGAAAAGATCTTTGCCATCCCCGGCGTGGGCAGTCTGCTGGTGACGGCCATCCAGTCCAACGATTACAACGTGGTTATTGGTCTGAGCTTTATTTACAGTGCCATGTACATTGGCATCATGCTGGTCGTTGACCTGCTGTACGGCATCATCGACCCGCGCATTCGTTTGGCAAAGGGGGACGACTAAATGGCAGAAAAAGCGATCCGGCTGGGCGGCGAATCCACCGCCGATGCCATTGTCAGCGCCGTGGATGCAATGTACACGGAGCACACCTTTGCGGAAAAGGATTTTGCCCTCAAGCACAATGAGGACGAGATCAGCGTGGATACCAACTTTGCGGCGCAGAACTTCTGGAAGGAAGCGCTCATCCGCTTTTTCAATAAAAAGAGCGCCGTGCTGGGGCTTGTCCTCATCGTGGTCATCGTGCTGCTGGCCGTTTTTGGCCCGGGCATGAACAGCTACACCTACTCCGGGCAGGATCTGAGCCAGAAAAACTTTGCGCCCCGTGTGCCGGGCATTGAGCAGTTCGGCATTCTGGACGGCAGCGAGAAGATGAGCACCACCACCGGCACCAAGGTGACCAACGCCTATCAGGAAAAGGATAAGCTGGACGTCTACTACTGGTTCGGCAGCGACCTGTACGGCCGCGACATCTGGACCCGCACATGGGAAGGCGCGCGCGTCTCGCTGATCATCGCGGTGGCCGCTGCGATCATTGATATGCTTATCGGCATGAGCTACGGCCTGATCTCGGGCTACTTTGGCGGCAGGGTGGATATGGTGATGCAGCGCTTTCTGGAAGTAGCCAACGGCATCCCGCGTCTGGTCATCGTCACGCTGCTGCTGCTGGTATTGCAGCCCGGCATGGTGACCATCATCTTTGCCCTGATGCTGACCGAGTGGGTGGGCATGAGCCGCATCGCCCGCGCCGAGATGCTCAAGCTGAAGGATCAGGAGTTCGTTCTGGCGTCCCGTACGCTGGGCGCAGGCAGCTTCTTCATCATCTTCAAAGAAGTGCTGCCCAACATCATCGGACCCATCATCACGCAGGTCATGTTCAGCATCCCGACTGCTATCTTCACCGAGGCGTTCCTCTCCTTCGTGGGTCTGGGCATCCCGGTGCCGCAGTGCTCGCTGGGTTCTCTGATCAGCGAGCTGTACAACAGCTTTACCACCCATCCGTATCAGATCATCCCGCCCATTGTAGTCATGAGCCTGCTGATGCTCAGCTTCAACCTTGTGGCGGACGGCCTGCGCGAGGCGCTGGACCCCAAGATGAAGAGTATGTAAGGAGGAACACCCCATGCCTGAAACAAAAAAAGAACAGGTCTTGTCGGTGCGAGACCTTGATATCACCTTTAAGACCACCGCAGGCCCGGTGCACGCCATCCGCGGCGTGAACATCGACCTGTACAAGGGCGAGACGGTCGCACTGGTAGGCGAGTCCGGTTCCGGCAAGTCTGTCACCATGAAAGCCGCCATGGGCATTCTGGCCAAGAACGCCACCGTGAACAGCGGCAGCATCCAGTTCAGCTACCACCATGCCGACGGCAGCCCGGAGACCGTGGACCTGCTGCAAAAGGATAAAAAGTGGATCCGCCGCCACATCAACGGCAAGCGCATCGCCATGGTGTTCCAGGACCCCATGACCAGCCTTGATCCCACCATGACTATCGGCAAGCAGATCATGGAGGGAATGCTCTGGCACTTCAAGATGCCCAAGGCGGAAGCCTACAAAAAGGCACTGGAACTGCTGGAAGAGGTGGGCATCACCGATGCGGAAAAGCGGATGAAAAACTACCCGCACCAGCTGTCCGGCGGTATGCGCCAGCGCGTGGTCATTGCCATTGCGCTTTCCTGCGACCCCGACCTGCTCATCTGTGACGAGCCTACCACCGCGCTGGATGTGACCATTCAGGCCAAAATTCTGGAGCTGATCCGCCGCATCCAGAAGGAGCGCGGCATCTCGGTCATCTACATCACCCACGACCTTGGCGTTGTGGCAAAGGTGGCAGATTATGTGGACGTGATGTACGCCGGCAAGATTGTGGAGACCGGCACCATTGACGAAATTTTCTACGACCCCAAGCACCCCTACACATGGGGTCTGCTGTCGGCCATGCCCGACCTTGACACCGCTGATGACCGTCTGTATACCATTCCCGGCTCGCCGCCGAACCTGCTGCACGAGAAGCCCGGCGATGCCTTTGCACCCCGCAACCGCTTTGCGCTGAACATCGACGATGAGATCGACCCGCCCATGTTCAAGATCAGCGATACCCACTATGCGGCGACATGGCTGCTGGACCCCCGCGCCCCCAAGGTGGAGATGCCGCCGGAGCTCAAGGAGCGCATTGCCCGCATGAAAGCAGAAGCAAAAAAGATCGAGGAGGCGGAATAAATGGCAGCACAGAGCACGACCCCGCTGCTGAAAGTGGAGGGACTGAAGCAGTATTTCCGCGTCAACAAGAATTTTACGGTCAAGGCGGTGGATGATGTCAGCTTTGAGATCTACCCCGGCGAGACCTACGGTCTGGTGGGCGAGTCCGGCTCGGGCAAATCCACCATCGGACGCAGCATCATCCGCCTGTACGACCCCACTGCGGGCAAGATCACCTTTGACGGGCAGGATATCAGCGGCCGTCTGACCCATGCGCAGAACAATACCCTGCGCACCCAGATGCAGATGATTTTCCAGGACCCCATGGCGTCCCTGAACCCCCGCAAGAAGGTGGAGGACATCATCGGCGAGGGGCTGGATATCCACCATCTATGCAAAACGCAGGCAGAGCGCCGCGAAAAGGTGGAAAAGATCCTTGCCAAGGTCGGCCTTGCCCCGGAGCACGCCGAGCGCTATCCCCACCAGTTCTCCGGCGGTCAGCGCCAGCGCGTGGGCATTGCCCGCGCCCTGATCATGAACCCCAAGCTCATTATTGCGGATGAGTGCATCTCGGCACTGGATGTGTCCATTCAGGCACAGGTGGTCAACCTGATGAAGGATATCCAGCAGGAGACCGGCACGGCGTATCTGTTCATCGCCCACGACCTGTCCATGGTCAAGTACATCTCCGACCGCATCGGTGTGCTGCATCTGGGCCACCTGCTGGAAACGGGCACCACCGAGGAGATCTTTGAGCACCCCATCCACCCCTACACCCGGAGCCTGCTGTCGGCCATTCCGCTGCCGAACCCGGTGGTCGAAAAGCGCCGCGTGGCAGAGACTTATGACTATGCCACCTCCGGCATCGACTATTCCAAGGGCACCAGCCACCATGTGGAGGGCAGCCATTACGTCAAGTGTACGGACGAAGAATTTGCCAAGTGGTGCAAATAAGACCTGACAGGCTGCAGAAAGCCGCCTGATCTCCCTACAAAAAGAACACCCCCGGCAGCGGTTGCAGCTGCCGGGGGTGTTCTGCTTGTAGCGCAAAGCTCATGTCTCGCTTTGCCGGTATACCTCCTTCAGGTGGGCAGAAAGCTTCATGTTTTCGCTGTAATCCACAGGGACTACGATCACGCTGGGCACCGTCTGCCGGAAGGCTTCTTCCAGCGTGGGGATGAGGTCGGCGGCTTTTTCCACCCGGTAGCCCTTGCAGTGCATGGCCTCGGCCAGCAGCTTTTTGCAGACTTCTGCAAGAGCCAATTTACACAAAAAGTGCGGGGCGCAACGGCGTTTCTTGTCTTGTTATGCTTCCTTGCTTTTATCCAGCGCATCGAACTGCTGCAGGATCTGGGGGTCTTTCAGCTTGATGACCTTGCCGGAAAGGTAGTGCAGGGTGTTTTCCTCCGGCACATCCAGAAAGCTGATGCGTACCGCGCACAGCGCCTGCGTCTTGGTGCCGGTGCGCTCGTTCATCTTGCGGTTGCCGTATTTGATATCGCCCAGCACCGGCTTGCCCAGATAGGCCAGATGGGCGCGGATCTGATGGGTGCGCCCGGTGACAAGGCCGATCTTGCACAGGGCAAAAGGGCCTGCGGTGCGCAGCACGTCCACGTCCGTGATGATCTGCTTGCGGCGCTCGTCCTGCGATTGATGGGCGTGGATGCTGACCTTGTTGTTCTTCTCGTCGTGCTCCCACCATGCGGTGAACCGCCCGGACTGCGGGATGCCTACCGTGATGGTGTAGTACTCCTTTTTCAGCAGGTCGGTGCGGATGATCTCGTTCATGTCCCGCAGGGCGGCGTAGTTCTTGGCGGCGATCACCAGCCCTTCGGTGCCGCGGTCCAGCCGGTTGCAGATGCCGGGCTTGAAGCGGTTCTCACCGTGGGGGTCGTATTCACCCTTCTGGGTCAGGTATTGGGTAAAGGCGTCCACCAGATTGGCGTCGCCGGTGCGGTCGCTGTGGCACAGCAGGTGAGTGGGCTTGTACAGCACCGCAAGGTTTTCGTCCTCATAGATGACCGTCACCTTGGGCTGATTGGGCTGCTTTTTGGGGGCAGCCTTCTGCACCGGCTTTGCGCCCTCGGGCGGGAAAAACTCGTCGTTGATGTACAGCTCGATCAGATCTCCCGCCTGCAAACGGTATTCCGGCGCGGCTTTTTTGCCGTTTACCTTCACCCGCTTGTTGCGGAAACTCTTGTACAGCAGGCTGGTGGGAAAATCGCGGGTCACGCTCTGCACAAAGCGCGAAAGACGCACGCCGTCATCGTTGGCGGTGGCAGTAAATTGTTTCATAAAGCTATCCTCATCGTTTTTGTCAGAATCATGCTTTTATAGTAATACAGGCGGGGCGGGAAGTCAACGCGCATTCCGGTGCAAAATCCGGGTTATTTTTGCAGAACGCTTGTGTTTGCGTCGCAAAATGGGTACTATAAGGAGAGAACATAGAAAAAAGGAGTACCGCCATGGCAGAGAATAAACGGCACAAGGGACATCGCCAGCGGATGCGGGAGAGGGTGCAGAACTATGGGCTGGACAGCTTGGCCGAGCACGAGGCGCTGGAATATGTGCTTTACCTGACCAACGCCCAGAAGGATACCAACGGCATCGCCCACGACCTGATCGACCGGTTTGGGGATTTTGCGGCGGTGCTGGAAGCCAGCGAGGAAGAGCTGTGCACTGTGGAGGGCGTAGGCCCCTCTACTGCCCGGATGCTGCATCTGTTGCCCCAGATCAGCCGGTACTATGGGCGCAGCCGCACCAGCACCACCCGCTGCATCAAGACCACCGAGCAGATGGGCAGCTATCTGATGGCAAAGTTTGCGTGGTCGGACTACGAGCGCGCCATGCTGGTCAGTCTGGACAGCCGCAAGCGGGTACGCGCCGCCGTCTGGCTGCGGGAGGGCACCTCCGACCGGGTCAGTCTGGATATCAAGAACGTGGTGGCTGCTGCCATCAAGGGCGGCACGGACGCCGTGGTGCTCTGCCACAACCACCCCAACGGGGTGGCGCTGCCCTCGCTGGAGGACATGGACGCTACCGGCAGCATTGCCCGGGCGCTGGGGCTGGTAAATGTGCATCTGCTGGATCACTTTATCCTGACCGACACCGAGTATTTTTCCATGCGGGACGCCAACCGCCTGCCCATCTACGACTTCAAGACCGGTACGCTGTTCTGGCCGTAAAACAAAAAACTGTTTACATTATAAAATATGCGTGCTATAATACAACTTGAAACAACAACAGATTGTGGTTATGTGTGCGGAAGGGAGAAAAACGATGGCAGAGGAAAAATTTGAGCTGGTGTCGAACTATGCCCCCACCGGCGACCAGCCTCAGGCGATCGCGCAGCTGGTGGAGGGGGTGCAGCGGGGCGACCGCTGCCAGACCCTGCTGGGTGTGACCGGCAGCGGCAAGACCTTTACCATGGCCAACGTCATTGCCCAGTGCAACCGCCCCACGCTGGTGCTGGCACACAACAAAACGCTGGCGGCGCAGCTGTGCACCGAGTTCCGCTCGTTTTTCCCCAACAACGCGGTGGAGTACTTCGTCAGCTATTACGACTACTACCAGCCGGAAGCCTACATCCCCAGCACCGATACCTATATTGAAAAGGACAGCGCTATCAACGACGAGATCGACCGCCTGCGCCACTCGGCTACGGCGGCGCTTTCCGAGCGGCGGGACGTCATCATTGTGGCATCGGTGTCCTGCATCTACTCGCTGGGCGACCCCATCGACTACCGCAGCATGGTTATCAGCCTGCGCCCCGGGATGCAGATGGAGCGGGATGAGCTGTGCAAAAAGCTGGTTACCCTGCAATACGAGCGCAACGACGTGAATTTTGTGCGCAATAAGTTCCGGGTGCACGGCGACACGGTGGATATCTATCTGGCCTATATGAGCGAGCTGGCCATCCGGGTGGAGTTCTTTGGGGACGAGATCGACCGCATTACCGAGTTCAACCCCCTGACCGGCTCCAAGCAGAACGTGGTCAAGCACGTTGCCATCTTCCCGGCCAGCCACTATATCGTCAGCGCCGAAAAAAAGGCCGCTGCACTGGAAAAGATCCGCGCCGAGTGCGATGCACAGGTCAAGCAGTTCACCGCCGAGGGCAAGCTCATCGAAGCGCAGCGCATTGCCCAGCGCACCAACTACGATATCGAGATGCTGAACGAGGTGGGCATCTGCAAGGGCATCGAGAACTACTCGGCGGTGCTGTCCGGCCGCGCGCCGGGCAGTATGCCCACCACTCTGCTGGATTATTTCCCGGAGGATTTTCTGCTTTTTGTGGACGAGAGCCACGTCACCCTGCCGCAGGTGCGCGCCATGTACGGCGGCGACTACGCCCGCAAGAAAACGCTGGTGGAGTACGGTTTCCGCCTGCCGTCTGCCTTCGATAACCGCCCCCTGAAATTTGAGGAGGTGGAGTCCAAGCTCAACCAGATGATCTTTGTCTCCGCCACTCCCGGCGAGTACGAGCGCCGGAACAGCTCACAGGTGGCGCAGCAGGTCATCCGCCCCACGGGTCTGTTGGACCCGGTCATCTCGGTGCGCCCGGTGGAAGGACAGGTGGTGGATCTTTTGGGCGAGATCAACGCCCGCATCCAGCGGCAGGAGCGGGTGCTGGTGACCACCCTGACCAAAAAAATGGCCGAGGATCTCACCGATTACCTCACCGAGCAGGGGATCAAGGTCAAGTATATGCACCACGAGGTGGATACCTTCGAACGCATGGAGATCATCAAGGATCTGCGCTTGGGCAGCATCGACGTGGTGGTGGGCATCAACCTGCTGCGCGAGGGTCTGGATCTGCCGGAGGTGAGCCTTGTGGCCATTCTGGATGCCGACAAGGAAGGCTTTCTGCGCAGTGAGACCAGCCTGATCCAGACCATCGGCCGCGCCGCCCGCAACGCGGAGGGCATGGTCATCATGTATGCCGATGTGGTGACCGACAGCATGGAGCGCGCCATCACCGAGACCGAGCGCCGCCGCGCCATCCAGATGGCCTATAATGAGGAACACGGCATCGTGCCCAAGACCATCGTAAAAGCCATTGCGGACAGCATCGAGATCAGCGATAAGGCCGAAAACGCCAAGCGCAACACCCGCCGCATGGGCAAGCTGGAGCGGGAAGCTGCCATTGAGGGCCTGACCCGGGAGATGAAGGAAGCCGCGAAGCTGCTGGAATTTGAGCACGCAGCCTTCCTGCGGGATCAGATCGATCGTCTGCGCCGGGGCGAAAACCCCACCGTGGACTCCGCCGCCGAGACCGAGCGCAAGCAGAACCATGCACAGACACAACGAAAAGGGAGAAAATACCTTGGCAAACGATAAGATCATTATCAAGGGTGCCCGCGAGCACAACCTGAAAAATATCAACCTGACCCTCCCGCGGGAAAAGCTGATCGTCATGACCGGCCTTTCCGGTTCGGGCAAGTCCAGTCTGGCCTTCGATACCATCTACGCTGACGGTCAGCGCCGCTATGTGGAAAGCCTTTCCAGCTATGCCCGGATGTTTCTGGGCCGGATGGATAAGCCGGACGTGGACGAGATCACCGGTCTTTCGCCGGCCATCTCCATCGACCAAAAGACCACCAGCCATAACCCCCGCTCCACCGTGGGCACTGTGACTGAAATTTACGATTATCTGCGTCTGCTGTACGCCCGCATCGGCGTGCCGCATTGCCCGGTTTGCGGGCGGGTCATCAGCCAGCAGACCGTGGACGAGATGGTGGACGCCGTCCTCAAGCTGGAGGAGGGCACAAAGTTTCAAATCTTAGCCCCCGTGGTACGCCAGCGCAAGGGCACTCAGCAAAAGGAGCTGGACGCCGCCCGTCGCGCCGGTTACGCCCGCGTAAAAATCGACGGCAACCTGTATGATCTGGACGAGGAGATCAGTCTGGAAAAGAACATCAAGCATACGGTGGAGATCGTGGTGGATCGTCTTGCCTTGCGCAAGGGCATCCGCAGCCGTCTGGCGGATTCGCTGGAAACGGCGCTGGCGCTCACCGGCGGCGTAGCCGAGGTGGACGTCATCGGCGGCGAGTGCATGACCTTCAGCCAGAACTTTGCCTGCCCGGAGCACGGCATTTCCATCAGCGACCTGTCGCCCCGGCTGTTCTCCTTCAATAACCCGCTGGGTGCCTGCGAAAAATGCACCGGCCTTGGCACCTTTATGCGGGTGGATGAGGAACGCATCCTGCCCAACCGCAGCCTTTCCATCCGGGAGGGTGCCATCAAGGCCAGCGGCTGGTACTACGCCGAAGGCTCGGTGAGCGAGATGTACTACCTTGGTCTTGGCAAAAAATACGGCTTTACGCTGGATACGCCCATCAAGGAGATGAGCACCGAGGCGGTGAATGCCCTGCTCTACGGCACCAACGGTGAAAAGATCGAGATGCACCGCACCAACGAGTTCGGCAGCGGGGTGTACTACAACACCTTCGAGGGCATCGTGGAAAATCTGGAGCGCCGCTTCCGCGAGACGAGCAGCGAGTGGATGAAGGAGGAAATCGGCAGCTTTATGTCCGGCGTGGAGTGTCCGGACTGCCACGGACAGCGCCTGAAGCCGGTGGTGCTTGCCGTGACCATCGGGGACAAGAACATCAGCCAGTTCTGCGAGATGTCTATCCGGGACGAGCTGGAATTTATCCGGCAAAACGAGCCGAACCTCACCGAAAAGCAGCAGCAGATCGGCGGCCAGATCATGAAGGAGATCAAAAACCGCCTGCAATTTTTGCAAAGCGTGGGTCTGGATTACCTCACGCTGGCCCGGGCGGCGGGTACGCTGTCCGGCGGCGAGAGCCAGCGCATCCGCCTGACCACCCAGATCGGCAGCGCCCTGTCCGGCGTGCTCTATGTGCTGGACGAGCCCTCCATCGGCTTGCATCAGCGGGACAACGATAAGCTCATTGCCACCCTGAAAAACCTGCGGGATCTGGGCAACACGGTCATCGTGGTAGAGCACGATGAGGACACCATGCGCAGCGCGGATTATATCGTGGACGTAGGCCCCGGTGCCGGTGTGCATGGCGGCGAGATCGTGGCCGCAGGCAGCGTAAAGGATATCTGCAAGGCCAAGCGCAGCATTACCGGCGACTACCTCTCCGGCCGCAAGCGCATTGCAGTGCCCCAGACCCGCCGCACCGGCAACGGCCACTGCCTGACCGTAAAGGGCGCACGGGAAAATAACCTGCGCAACATCGATGTCAGCTTCCCGCTGGGGGAGTTCATCTGTGTCACCGGCATTTCCGGCTCGGGCAAGTCCAGCCTGATCAACGAGATCCTGTACAAAACGCTGGCCAGCGAGCTGAACGGTGCCCGCTCCCGCGCCGGCAAGTGCGATGGGGTAGAGGGGCTGGAATTTGTGGATAAGGTCATTGGCATCGACCAGCAGCCCATCGGCCGCACCCCGCGCTCCAACCCCGCCACCTACACCGGTGTGTTCAACGATATCCGCACCGTGTTCTCCCAGACGCAGGACGCCAAGATGCGCGGCTACGGCCCGGGGCGGTTCAGCTTCAACGTCAAGGGCGGCCGCTGCGAAGCCTGCGAGGGCAACGGTATTCTGCAGATCGAAATGCACTTTCTGCCGGACGTCTATGTACCCTGCGAGGTGTGCAAGGGCGCGCGCTACAACCGTGAAACGCTGGAAGTAAAGTATAAGGAAAAGACCATTGCGGACGTGCTGAACATGACCGTGGAGGAAGCGGTGGTGTTCTTTGCCAACCAGCCCAAGATCGCCCGCAAGCTGCAAACCCTGCTGGACGTTGGCCTTGGCTATGTCACCTTGGGGCAGAGCGCCACCACCCTGTCCGGCGGCGAGGCACAGCGTGTGAAGCTGGCCAACGAGCTTGCCCGCCGCGGCACCGGCAAAACGGTGTATATTCTGGACGAGCCCACCACCGGTCTGCACATTGCAGATGTGCACCGCCTGATCGAGGTGCTGCAAAAGCTGGTGGACGTGGGCAACACGGTCATCGTCATTGAGCACAATCTGGATCTCATCAAGTGCGCCGACCATATCATCGACCTTGGCCCGGAGGGCGGCAGCGCAGGCGGCGAGATCGTAGCCGAGGGCACCCCGGAGCAGGTGGCCGCCGTGCCCGGCAGCTTTACCGGCCAGTACCTGCGCCCGCTGCTGGAACGCGACCGCGCGCAGCGCGCCGCAGAAGCGGAAAAACACTGAAAAACAGCAAAAACGAAAAAGCGCGTATCCGTGTAAAAATCAGACTTTTCTCAGAAAAAACCAAAAATAATCAAAAAATCTGTTGACAAAACGGCCTTGCCTGAGTATAATATTTTTTGTCGCCACGCTTCGGTAGGGAAGCGGCGGTCGATATCCGGGTGTAGCGCAGTTTTGGTAGCGCGCTTGAATGGGGTTCAAGAGGCCGTGAGTTCGATTCTCGCCACTCGGACCAAACAAAAATAATCCGAACTTGTTTCCGATAGGAGATGGGTTCGGATTATTTGTTTTCTTCGGAAAATTCAATATGGGTGTCCGTGGAAGATGAAATCCGAAATCATAGATTGACCGACATAAGCTACGACATGATTTCAGGAGGACACAAACATGAAGTACGATGCAAGAGCTTGCCATTCAACATGGACACCGGCTGCGTGGAGCTGCTGCTCCGGGATGAAAGAAAAATTTCCATCAATTGCACCGGGGTCGAGGATGCGCTGGATGTGACCATGGCGCAGAGGTCAGAACTGGATTATCTCATCTATAATGACCCGCTGGGCTACGCGGATTTGATTCTGAATGGTGACCCGGAGGGGTATTTGAAGAATGTGAAAGTAAGTTATCGACTAGAGGACTGACGAGAAAACGATGGCATCAAGTAATTATTAGAATACTCGATGCCATCGTTTTATATTTTGTATTCGAAATATTAATCAGAGAAAGTAAAAAATTAGTGTTCAGAGAACGTGAAATTTTAACTACGCATCAGTTGAATACCAGTTAGCATTTGGTAAGTTTGCAATGCGTATTCATCTGTCATCCCATCAATATGATCAATTAAAAGATGCACGCGTAACCACCATTCGATTTCCTCAAAATGTGAAGCATTCTCAGTAATTAAAGCTTTCAACTCGTTGCGGTAAGCATTGACATAACGGTCGCCAATTCGATGATACAGTCGACGTGCCATGTCAATGTTGATTTTTTGGCTTTTGATTTTCTCCTTTAGACAATCGTTGTTTTTTAGTTGGGATGGATCATCTATAAGTGCTTCAAACACATCAAATGGAAGCTTTAAAAGTAACTCGTATTTTTCAAGAATTCCAGAAATTACAGCATAGCCAGTAAGTTCAATGTTTTCTGCTTCGCTCGAGTTATATAACAACTTGCTAGAAACTGTTTTCATGGTTTCTAGTATCATGCCCATTCCAGAATCTTCAGATAGTAACGAGTCGGCTACTCCATTATACACCATGTCGTGCTGAGAAAAATAATTTTCGACAGCCTCCTGCACAGCGGCTCTAGACCATGGCACAGAAATATCCCGATTAAATCCATTAAGATTATCTATATGTTGATCTAATGTTCCTTCGGTTATTGAGAATAGCAGACAATCATTTGTGGGAGAGAGCTTCTTATGTAATGATTTTGATGCCACAGAGGTTATATCTAAATGCTTTTGAAATTCTTTTAAGAACTTTTCCTCCGTCAGAATGCCTTTTTCAATGCCGTCAGAAATATCACTCATACAGTATGCAATATCATCGGCAGCTTCCATAATATACGTCAGTGGATAGCGGTGATGAAGTTCAAGGCCGACTGACTGGTAAATCTCTTTTACCAGAGGCAACTCACTTTGGAAGTAACCTGCTTTTTTCAAGATGGCCTTTCCTTTTATTGGTTCTTCACCTGCTGCACGTGAATATTTTAAAATACTAAGAAGAGTTGCATAGGTCAAATTTAGACTATACTGGTCATAATCAGTATACAACTTGGTGACAATCCGGAATCCCTGGGGATTACCATCAAATTCTTCGAAGTCACTCAGCAATTTTTTTAGTGTGTCACTTTTACACATATCGGTAGGAAGAGCATTCAGCGCACGGTTTTGCGCCCAATCTCGAATTGCACTTTCCCCGAAATGACCAAACGGTGGATTACCGATATCGTGAAGAAGACAGGCGTTTTCGACCACAGCAATAAAAGAGGAAATATTTTCCGCAGATAGCAGTCCTTTAGAACATAACTCCTGCGCAATTTTGTTGGCTAGCGTTCGGCCTAAATCTGACACTTCTAACGAGTGAGTTAGACGAGTGCGTACACTAGCGTTAGGTTCTAGAGAGAATACCTGTGCTTTTTGCTGAAGCCTACGAAACGATGAGTTGTAAATAACACGCGAACGGTCACTATAAAACTGTTCGGAAGCATTACTACGATTGATGGTGCTGAGGCGTTTTCTTACAGTAGTTAGCAGCTGATTATAATCATATTGCATAGTTGACTTCCTCCTTTTTAGAGCATGTTTTTGGCTGGGAGTATACTTTATTATACTCCTATATTGGCAATAACGTCAATTTTTATTTGTATCTAAGCAAAAATTTGAACCACTAAAAAAACAAAAAACAGGGTGCGCCCTGCGGACGCACCCTGAAAAATCCACATACGATAGTGATATGTACAGCAGGGCGTTCCCCGTCGGGAACGCTCTGTTTTTCTTTGTTGGCGGTGTGATGAGCCTGTTCCGCTTGCCATGCGGCAAACTCCCTCTGGCCTTCCTCGCTGTTCCAGCAGGCAAGGATGGCCGGGTAGAATGCCCGTGCTAGACGGTCAATGACTTCATCGGGATAGGGGGAAGAGTTGGTGGACTTTTTCTTTTTGTTCAAACGCACGCTCCTTTGATCGTCCCACCGTGGCAAAGTCGGGCGAGAAAATCAAAGTTTCAATTTTTATCAGGCGCAGGGGCGCGGATAGTTTCCGCCCTGCACTTGCGGCTGGTGGCCCGTTGATGGCTTACAAGTGCCTGTCGTTATGCCGTTTTAGAGGATTCACCGCTGGATTCTGCAAGAACTTCGTCCAGCGTTTTCAAAAATTCAAGATGGGGTTTCAAGGCAAAGCGAAGAACTTTGACCTGTTCCGGATGCGTAAGAAGTTTCGGGTTCAAGTCGAACGTAACTTCCCAACTCTTTCGCATGAGAGATTCAGCATTATGGAGCCGGTAGTACAGTTCGAGAAACTTTTGGGGAACATCATAGCTTTCATCAATGGTGTTGCTGGCGGCTTTCTCTGCCTGCTTCACCGTTACTTTGTTAGGCTTGACTTTCTTCGGCTTCGGCACATAATTCTTGATTTTTTCAAAGATTTCAGCCTGTTCTTCGGGCTTGGCCTTGCCGAGATTTTCGAGAAGATAATCGGGAATGTACAGTTCCTCGCGGAAGAACCGATCACGGAAACCGGGAGACAGTTCATCCGCAACGTCAACGCCGTGGGCATAGTATTCTGCACGGCGGACTGAACTTGCGCTGCTGTGATTTTCCTGTGCAATGCGCTCACAGGTTTTCATGGGCTTCTGGTTGTGTTCAGATTGAACACCGCCAGATTTCTTTACAGTATGCTGATTGCCGCGAAATGCTTCGGTACACTTTTCAGAGGAATACTGCTTCCCCATAAGGAACTTCTTCTGCTCCGGGGTTAAATTGCGCCGCCCCAGCTGATTCTTGCAAATCCAGGCGAGTGCTTCCTCCCGGAAAAAGGACGCAACATTCTGTTTTGCGGTTTTCAGTTTGAGCAGTTCTTCCTTGGCTTCCTTGAACTGCTCGTAGAACTTCGCCTTTTCAGATGCAAGCTGCGCATACTCGGCTTCCAGCTTTTTCGGGCTGGGCAGCTTTGTGATGCTGTTTGCCTTGAAATAGGCTGCTGCCGCCCGGTACGCTGTCAGCTCTGCACGGTGCTGCTCCTCAAAGGCTGCGGGTCGCTTGGCGGTCTTTAGCTGCTGTGCGACATTCTTGATGCTGGTGTAGGCTGCGATGTGATAGCGCAGCTCATTGTTGGCCTTCATGCGACCTTCGAGGTCTTTCACCACTGCCAGTGCGTCGTGATACTTGGTTTCCAGTTCGGCGATGCGCTGGTTCAGGGCGTCCTCGTCGGTCAAGTCTTTTTCCTGCAGAAGCTTCACGGTCTGTGCCATAACTTTGAGATTGTGTTTCGTGAGCCAACGCTTATAGCCGATGCCCTTGTCCTCGGTCATCCTCGACTGGATGTCGATCAGTTTCCCGATGGTATCCTGCTTGGACTGTACCTTGGGTTTGCGTTCAGTATTTGCCTGCAACGTGGCAAGCACTGCCGCCTTATCGAATTTGTCACCGAGATGTTTCGCCCGGATGAACTTCGTTCTGCCGGATGGCAAGTAACTGAGTTGTCCACGGCTTTCCTTGACGGTGATGCCATACTGTTGCATAAGCCTATCAGAAAAATCTTCAAAGCTGGTAGCACGGTACAGCACAGACGAAAGCTGCTTCCGCAAAGTGTCTTTTATGGTTTCAAACTTCTTCTGCTTGGGCTGCTGTCCGGTTGCAGTGAGGGCTGCGTTTTCACGGTCAAGTTTCAACTGGCCGCGCCTGCGCGCCCAATACTCGGCTTCGCTCACGCGCTCTTTCGAGCCGTTGAGCAGGTCGATCTGGTACAGTCCGGCACCCTCGCACAGCTCCATGACCTCAACACGCAAGTGCCGCATGGTCTGGGCTGTGCTGGAGTGCTTCATACCCTCACGCCAGTCACGGGGCTTTTGCATATAGGGCTTACGTTCCACCTCTCGTGTGCGGATACTGCCAATCACGATGTGGACATGGATGTTTCCCGAACGATTATGCCCATCCGGGTGAGTGCAGACGATGGCAGGATGACCGGGGAAGTTTTCTTCGCAGAATTTCAGGCCAAGTGCCTGTGCCTTTTCCATGGTCAGCCCATTGTCGGCTGCATCTCTGGGGTCAAAGCTGATGATATACTGGTGGCTTTTGATATCATCGCGTTGGGTGTTCTTGCCATACTTGCGGTTTGCCAGCAGACAGGCCGTTGCGAACGAGAAATCGCCGCACTCAAGGGTGTCGAGCAGGTACGAATCCCGCAGCTTCGGCTTGCCGTGCTCATCCAGAAGTTGCTTTCCGGTGAACGCGTCGTGCTGGTAAACGAGGTACGCTTCGATGGCGGTGTAGTCCGAGTTTTTAGAGCTTATATGCTTGAGCGTTGCCATACAGTTCACCCAGAACTTTCTCGGCGTGCAGCCGAAATGCAGTCAGGTCTGCAAGTTCGTCAAGGGTTTTCGCTCGGATCTGCTCGGTGTCCGCACCGCCAGAATTGAAGTGCCTTGCAAGCTGGTTGAGGTTTCCGCCCACCTTGCTGCACTGAGCAAGCAAAGTGGAAACAGCGGTCAGAGTCTCTTCGCCACCACTGGCAACGATGACCGTTTTCTCGATCTTGACGTTGTGGATGGCGCGGCGGATGAACGTGGAGAGGGAGAGATTCAGGAGTTTGCAAGTGAGTTCCAGTGACGTTTTTTCCTCCGCTGTCACACGGAACTTGATGACGTGCGTTTTGTTGTTCGGCGTGTCGTGGTGCTTGGAATTGCTAGGGGGCGGTTGAACATTCGTTTTGGTCATTGTACCTCCTGTCTGTTCGATAACTCCTCGGTGAAGTTATGTAAGCACGACACGCCGTTGCTGTTCGCACTGTCAGGTGCGAACCATGAGCAGGGTTTGGGGCAGGCACGCCCCAACAAGATCACTTAGAAAACTCGCAAGAGTTTGAGAAGTGAAGTCCCGGATGGACAGAATATTTTCAAGAATTGAAAATTTGTGGCCACGGGACGGTTCTTGCCCTCTACCGCTGCGCTCAAAACCGTTTCTGGGTAATTGTTTCCGAATTGTTAAGGCGCAAAAAATAAGTAAAAGATCCCTGCTCATGTAAGGGAATCACCGTTTGCTCCGAACGAAGTTCCTGCCCCTGTTTTGCAGCGGCGTTGTCCGGCTCGCTCACAGAAAATGTGAGGTCGTGGCACGGTATCACGTTCAGACGGCTTATGAAGGATTCAAGGTTCGGTATGAAGAAAGCCGGGCGCAGTGCGGACACTACGTCCGGCTTCTTTCAAGTATAAGAATAACGCCTTGAGGTTGTATGGCCAACAACCAAAAACAAATTTCGGAAGGAAGATTGAACAACTACATAAGATTTTATTTGTGAAAAAGAAAAATACCGCCCACGCAGCGCAGCGATGATTTTGTCGGGTGAATCGGCGGCAAAATGAATCGGGTGTGTTGCGGGGCGGTGAATTTTTCAGGGATAATCTACGGTGAGGCAGTGTTCAAAATGAACACGACCACATCTTGTGAATGGCTTTTGACCAATCCACAAAATCAGTGGGATTTGTGACAGAGATTATCATGGATTAAACGGTTCGTTAAGATGCTTTTGCAAATTTTATTGTGGTAAAGTGGTGATAGTAGGACTTATATGAACACATTGTGCCTATGCTACATCAAATTCTTTAGCGAGCATCACAAAATCTGCATAGCGGATTTGTGAATCCTTACAGAAGCTGAAAATAATTTGCTCAAAATTTGAGATGTGATGCAGAACGTGGTAGAATGAAAGCAAAACAAAAATTGCTTTTCAATTCAGTGAGATGAATACGATAGATAGAGGAGAAACCAAAATGGGCAATGAAACGAAAATCAATCCTTTTGCCATAATCCTGAATGCGGTAACAAAAGTCAATCCGAATTTAGCAAGCCAGAAAGAGGAAACGGCATCGCAAACGGTAGTCAATTCAGAACTTGCGCAGGCGCATGAGATTGAAGCACAAGTGCAGGAACAGTTGCTGTTGGGAAAATATTCTGTGGTGAAACCGCTGGATGTTGTATCGGGTGATATATGCTCTAAGTGACTTCTTAATCATGATTTTGTCATGGTTAGTGAAGCAATCACTTAGAGCATTTTTGTTTCAGGAGGTACAGCC
>ERZ810302.21-NODE-21-length-118382-cov-14.7935_pt1 | contig 118382 bp, 105 predicted proteins | sample MGYA00520484_ERZ810302 | MGnify/ENA primary metagenome ERZ810302 (study PRJEB31588, sample SAMN03401223) | human gut metagenome | study: EMG produced TPA metagenomics assembly of the PRJNA231909 data set (A prospective, longitudinal analysis of the... | reverse complement strand
CAAAGCAGACTACTCTGCGGACTGCTTCGCAGCCGCAGAGGTGCTGCACATTGTTCTTATATACGAAGATGCGGAATGTGGCAGGCCTGAGCACATCCGAAGCGCAAAAATCTTCTGATATGTTTGGGAAATGCCGCTACCTCGATGAGATTACCGGAGGGCGCGGCGTGATTTTTGCAACCGGTACGCCGATCAGCAATTCCATGACGGAAATGTACACCCTGATGCGTTACCTCCAATACAACACTTTGCAGCAGAAAGGGCTGACCCATTTTGACGCATGGGCATCGACTTTTGGTGAAACTACTACCGCCATCGAACTTGCCCCGGAGGGCACTGGTTACCGTGCGCGCACTCGTTTTGCGAAGTTTTTCAACTTGCCCGAATTGATGGCGATGTTTAAGGAAGCGGCGGACATTAAAACTAGCGACCAGTTACACTTGCCCGTGCCCGAAGCCAAATTCGAGACGGTCGTGGTCAAGCCCTCGGAGATTCAGAAAGATATGGTGCAGGCGTTGAGCGAACGTGCAGCCGAAGTCCACAGCGGTTCTGTTGACCCCTCTGTGGATAATATGTTGAAAATCACGTCGGATGGCCGCAAAATTGGTCTTGACCAGCGGTTGATGAATTCCGCTCTGCCCGATGACCCCAACAGCAAGTTAAATGCCTGCATCAACAACGTCCTGCGCATCTGGAACGACACCAAAGAGCAGAAGCTGACCCAGCTGATTTTCTGCGATATGTCTACTCCCAAGGGGGACGGTTCGTTCAACGTCTATGATGATATCCGCTCCAAGCTGCTCAACGCCGGTGTGCCTGAACAGGAGATCGAGTTCATCCACAACGCAGATACGGAGAACAAGAAAGCAGAACTTTTCTCCAAGGTACGCAGCGGACAGGTGCGTGTGCTGCTGGGCAGCACTGCCAAAATGGGAGCAGGGACCAACGTCCAGACGCTGCTCGTAGCGGTGCATCATCTGGATGTAGGCTGGCGTCCGTCTGATATGACCCAGCGCAACGGCAGAATCATCCGTCAAGGCAATCAAAACAAACAAGTCTACGTCTATAACTACGTCACGGAATCGACATTTGACGCCTACCTCTATCAGACCCTTGAGAATAAACAGAAGTTTATCTCGCAGATCATGACGAGCAAGTCGCCTATGCGCTCCTGCGATGATATTGATGAGCAGGCTCTGTCTTACGCTGAAATCAAGGCTCTGTGTGCTGGTGACCCGCGCATCCGGGAAAAGATGGATTTGGACGTGCAGGTGGCAAAATTGAAAGTTCTGCGCGGTGACTTCCAGAATCAGAAATATCGTCTGGAAGATAAGCTGCTCAAAACATTCCCAGAAGAAATCCAGAAACAGAAAACCCGCATTGCTGCTTTGCAGCAGGATTCACAGATTGCAGCAGCACACCCGCAAGACAAAGAAAACTTCTGCGGTATGACCATCAAGGGCATGGTGTACGATGACAAAAAGGCTGCAGGCGAACGGCTGCTGCTGGCTCGGCAGGAGATGCCCAATGCTGATATGATGCTGCTGGGCACCTACCGTGGCTTTGAACTGAACATTCGATTCGACAGCTTCAAAAATGAGCATCAGGCCGTACTCCGGGCAGAGTTGAGTTACCCGGTGTCGCTGGGCGATGATGCGCGCGGCAACATCACTCGTCTGGACAATGCCATCGACAATTTCGCTGACCGTATTGCAGATGCCGAAAATGCTCTGCAAAACCTTGAACAGCAGAAGCAGGCCGCAGAGGTCGAAGTGGCAAAGCCCTTTGCACAGGAGGAAGAACTGGCCGAAAAGTCTGCCCGCCTTGCTGAATTGAACGCCTTGCTGAACATCGACCGTGACCGCAGTTCCTCGCAGGATGCTCCCGAAGAAACCGAGGAAACCGAAACACCTGCAACTCGTCCGTCTGTGCTGGCTGCACTGGGGGAAAAGACCAATCAGTCGGAGCCTGTCAAACCGTTCCGCAGCTATTATGATAAGGATGGTGATGCCCGGTGAGCGACCGCCGCGACCAGCAACTCCATTTCCGGGTCAGCAAACCGGAGTTGGAGCGGATTCGGAACAAAATGGAATCCAGCGGCATTCTGAGCATCGGCTCCTATCTGCGAAAAATGGCGCTGGACGGATATTGTCTGCATTTGGATCTGCCGCAACTGCGCCGCATGGCGTATCTTTTGCAGATGTGCAGTAACAATCTGAACCAGTACGCCAAAGCCGCCAATGAAAATGGTCGGGTTTACGCCGCCGATCTGGAGGACCTGCAGCAGCGGCTGGATGAACTAATCAGCATCGGCAAGCAGATTCTTTCCCGGTTGGCAGAACTTTAAAACTTTCCCCGCAGTTGGAGGACTGCGGGGTACATAACAGTTGACATCCTTGCAACGCAATAGCTGATACCTTTATAATAGAGCCGAAAAGAAAGGTTGGTGTTCGATATGATGTTTACGCTGAAGAAAATTGCTCTTTTCCCGATTTCTCTCTTTGTGGCGTTTCTGGCTCTGATGGCAAAGTGGCTGCTGACTCTGTCCAGCTATGTGGTCGCGCCGCTGATGCTCTACATCTTCGGCTGCGGCATTTACACCGCCTACCGCCAGACTTGGGATCAGTTTTTCATTCTGCTGGTGGCGGAGTTTATCTGCTTCGTTCTCTTTTTCGGCGCAACTGCTATCACAGAGGGCATCGGACGGTTCAGCGAATGGCTTGCAGAACTGTAAGTATTTTTATCTTTGCCGCCTTCGGGCGGCTTTTTTGTTTGGGGCTGCGAACGCTACAAGTGGCTCAAGTATTGGCTGTCACACGGGGGTGATTCAGAATGGCTGCAATACGTTTGATTGCGCTGCACAAAAACAAAGGCAAGTCGGTTGCGGCCTGCCTGAAAAGCCGTACGGACTACGCGAAGAATCCTGACAAAACAAACAGGGGAGAGCTGGTCAGTAGCTACGAGTGCAGCCCATTGACCGCAGACGAAGAATTTATGCTTTCCAAGCGTCAATACGAACTTGCCACAGGGCGCAGACAGAAAAATGATGTGATTGCCTATCAGATTCGGCAGTCTTTTCGCCCCGGTGAGATCACCGCAGAGGAGGCCAACAAGGTGGGCTACGAACTGGCGATGCGCTTTACCAAGGGCAAATATGCATTTATCGTTGCAACTCACACGGACAGGAAACACATCCACAACCACATTATTTATAACTCTACTGCGTTGGATGGAACACGAAAATTCCGGGATTTTTTCTTTTCAGCTTTGGCAGTGCAGCGGTTGAGTGACCTGATCTGCTTAGAACATCAGCTCTCCGTCATTGAGATAAAGCCTTACCGGGAGCGGCAGAAGCGTACACTTTACCCGCCAAGGGAGAGCAATCGTGACCGGTTATGCAGTGTGATCGACAACATTCTGGCTGAAAAGCCCAAGGACTACGAGGAGCTTCTGCAAAAGCTGGAGCAGCAGGGCTATGAAGTCAAACGCGGAAAATATACCTCCGTCAAGGGCGCACGGCAGAAACGATTCATCCGGTTCCGCACTTTGGGGGTAGGGTACAGCGAGGAAGAATTGAAAGCTGTCCTTGCAGGGGAAGTGGAGCATCGGCCTCGGCAAAAGTGTCCTGCACCGGAGCAGAAATTTCAGATGCTGGTGGACATTCAGGCAAAACTAGTCGAGGGAAAAGGCACGGGTTTTGCTCGCTGGGCAAAGCAGCACAACTTAAAAGAAATGTCCCGGACGCTGATCTTCTTACAGGAAAATAAAATCGGCAGCATAGAGGAAATGCAGGAGCGTGTGGACGCTGCCACCGCCCGCTATCATGAACTGGGCGATTCCATTAAAGCATCAGAGAAGCGGCTGACAGAAATTGCAGTGCTGAAAGCGCACATCATCAACTACGCCAAGACGCGTCCGGTCTATGACGCCTACCGCAAGACCGGATACAGCAAGCGCTTTCTGGAAACGCACCGCACGGAGATCACCCTGCACAAGGCAGCGAAAGCGGCGTTTGATGAAGCCAATTTGAAAACGCTCCCCAAGGTCAAAGAGTTGGATGCAGAATATTCCAAGCGGCTAACAGAAAAGAAAGCGCGCTACCCGGACTATCGCAAAGCGAAAGAAGAAATGCAGGAGCTTCTTCGTGCAAAGAAAAATGTAGAACTGTTCTTTGCAGAGGAAAAGAGTGGCGCTGAAAAAATGAAGTCCCGATAAACGAAGATAGCCTAGGATTCTTCCCTTATGGAAGAGCCCTAGGCTATCTTTTTTTGTTATAGAAGTGTTTGGAACAAACGCGCAGCCTGCATCGCACGATGCAGAACGAAAGGGGATTGGGCACAGCCCAACAAGCATTTTGAATTTGGATTTTGAAAAATCCGATTCAAAAATCGCAAGTTGGTACCAAGTTGCACTGCTTGCGACGTAGAAATTTCCGTAAACTTCTGCGTCAGAAATTTTAAATCACTTCAGCTTTGCGAGGATATCGTCTGCGCTCACGCCGCTTGCCAGCAGTTTTTTCAGAACATCCTCTGCTTCGGCTTTCTTTGCGGATTCCGCTGCTTTGGTTTCCGCCTTGACCTTTTTGGCTTCGATTCTGGCGATTTCCTTGTCAATAGATTTTAGCTCTGCCTTCTTGGCTTTCAGGTCAGCTTTCAGCGCATCGATGTTCGCAGTGATGGATGCGATTTCAGCGGCAGCGGCTTCCTTTGCGGACTGCTTTTCGGCAATCTGCGCAGCAAAGTCAACGGTTGCTTTTACGGTCTTGGTCTTGTTCTTGCTTCCTTTGGGACGGGGCATAAGGGACACCTCCAATGTTTTTTGATGGCTTTAGTATAACACTCGTTTTTTATGTTCGCAAGAGGTGCAGTTTGTAGAATAAAAATATATCTATGAGTGAAGCAATAAATCGATTTGGAAATATACACCGGCGTGGGTTGCCAACTTGTTGGGATGCATCTCCCGCTGGTCGCAGAACTGTTCAAAGCGTTTGGCAATGGCATCTTTTACAGTCATGGATAAAGTTCAACTCAATATGAGGTGCTGAAGTTCGTGCAGTATTGTGTACGCAAAAGTATCTTATGATGCAAAGAATATATTTAACAAAAAAGTATCCTCCACAGTGATAATGGAGGATACCGATCTTTCGACATCGTTGTTTGAATTCTTCTCTTATTTTATCATGGTTATATCTGGGAATCAATAGAAATCCTTACAAATGTATCTCACATGACCTCAGAAAAAACCTCGCAGAAGCTGAAAGTTTTTTGCATATTGCCCATTTCTGCTTGAAAAATCCAGCTAAAAACGAAGGTGGAAAAAATAAGTGGTCAAATGGGTGTCCAAACCACAGGAGGAAACAGAAATGGCACGACGTGGAGAAAACATACATAAACGCAAGGATGGCCGGTGGGAAGGCCGTTACATTAAGGCACGCACACCGGAAGGGAACATCCAGTGGGGCTACATCTATGGCACGGTCTATGCTGAGGTCAAACGTGTGCTGATTCAAAAGAAAGCAGAGACAGGCTTCTACAATCTAAAGAGAACCGACCTGACCTTTGAAGCACTGGCTGAGGTATGGCTGCACTCCCAGCGGAATGCAGTAAAAGAATCCACCTATGCGCATTACTCGTACACGCTGCACAAATATCTTTTTCCGGTTTTGAGTAAAGTGCCAGTTGCATCTCTTGAGGAAAGTTTTCTGGAACAGGCTATGCAGCAGATCATTGCGCCGATAGATGCCGCACACAAGCCGCTGGGGAACTCCTCTGCCCGGGAATGTCTCTCGATGCTGCGGCGTATCTGCAAATATGCCGCGCACTTGCGCCTGATCCGTCCGATGGAGCTGGAAGTAGCGCTGCCAAAAGCCATCGACAAAATTTCTGTACCCCTCTCCCCGGCGGAGCAGCAGCGGCTTTATCAGTATGTACAGGAGAACCCAACGCCCCGCAAAATTGGCTTATTATTAGGGGTGGAATTGGGGCTGCGTATTGGCGAGATCTGCGGCTTACAGTGGGGCGATTTCGACCTGAAACTCGGAACGCTGAAAATCAACCGGACGGTCTGCCGAATTTCCTGTGAAAATGGGCATACAAAGGTGGTCATCCAAACGCCTAAAACCCGCACCTCCCGCCGGGAAATTCCAATCCCAAAGCAGCTGCTTATTATGCTGAAAAAGCTGCGCGGATGTGTCAGCAATGCTGCATGGTTTCTGTCCGGCAACGAGTCCAAGCCCACCGAGCCCCGCTGCTACCGAAAAAGCATCAAATCATATCTGAAACAGGCCACTGTCCGGCAGGTACGTCCGCACGCGCTGCGCCATACCTTTGCAACGACCTGTCTGCAGGCGGGGTGCGATGTAAAAACTCTTAGCGAATTGTTAGGACACGCCAACGCCAACATCACTTTGCAGCGCTATGTACACTCTGACCTGACCCGAAAGCGCCGGGAGATGAACCGAATTTTCTCCCATCAGGTGTCCATGAGGGGCAGGAATGTGCTAAATATGACGTAGCGGCGCATGATTTCTTTGCCGTTCCTCCATTATCACTGTGGAGGATACCCCTTTATGCGGGAAGGGGTGAACAAGGTGGCATTATGCCTGTTTGAGCACAACGAAAAAGCATATCATGCGGCAGTCCGGATGATGGACCAGTATGGCAAGGCTGCCATTGTTCATCCGACCGGCACCGGAAAGAGCTACATTGCGTTCAAGCTGATCGAGGACAACCCGGAGAAGGTCGTAATCTGGCTTTCTCCCAGTGAATATATCTTTAAGACCCAGCTGGAGAGCCTGAAAAGGAACGACCCGGATTTTCCGCTGGCAAACGTTCACTTTTATACCTATGCCAAACTGATGTGCTGCACGCAGGCGCAGCTGGACGAAATAGCAGCGCAGAAGCCTGCCTATATTATACTCGATGAATTCCACCGTGCCGGTGCTGAATGTTGGGGCGAAAGCACGGTGGCTTTATTAAAGTTATGCCCGGATGTAAAGCTTCTGGGGCTGACGGCAACAAACATCCGATATCTGGATAATAACCGCGACATGGCCGAAGAACTATTTGACGGACATATTGCGAGTGATATGTCCCTTGGCGAAGCAGTCGTCAGGGGGATTTTGCCTACCCCGAAATATGTGACCACAGTTTATCAGTACCAGAAAACGCTTGCAAGGTATCAGGCACGAGTGGACAACCTGCGGGCACCGGGCATTCAGGATGTGAATCAGAAATATCTGGACGCTCTGCGCCGCGCACTGGAGCAGGCAGACGGCCTGGATAAAGTATTTGCCCATCATATCACAAACAAGTCCGGTAAGTACATCGTGTTCTGCGCCAACAAGGAGCACATGGACGAGATGGTGTCCCACGTGCCGGAGTGGTTTGCCGGGGTCAACCCGGATGCGGTGGTGTACGAAGCCTACTCCGATGATCCGAATACGGACAAGGCGTTTGCGGACTTCAAGACGGATATGACCAACCGGCTGAAGCTGCTGTTCTGCATCGATATGCTCAACGAGGGCGTCCATGTGGAGGGCATTTCTGGCGTGATCCTGTTCCGGCCTACGATTTCGCCTATCATTTACAAGCAGCAGATCGGTCGCGCCCTGACTGCTGGGGATACCGCAGCCCCGTTGATTCTCGATGTGGTCAACAACTTTGAGGGCTTGACCAGTATTTCCGGTCTGCAAAGTGAGATGCAGGAGGCCGTTCATCGGCTCTATGCCAACGGCGAGGGCGATAAGATCGTCTCCGAGCGGTTCGAGGTCATCGAGCAGGTGCACGACTGCCGGGTACTGTTCGAGCAGCTGCAAGCAAGCCTTTCCTCCGGCTGGGAGCACTATTTCGCCGAAGCAAGCATCTACTACGCAGAACACGGCAACCTGAACGTCCCGAAACTGTATACGACACCCGGTGGTCTGAGCCTTGGTGTGTGGCTGGTGACCCAGCGCCGGGTGCGCGAGGGACAGATTCAAGGAAATCTGACCGAACAGCAAATCGCACGGCTGGACAGCATCGGGATGGTCTGGGGCAACCGGAAGGAAATTGCGTGGCAGCATGGATTTGAGGTCGCAAAAAAATACCATGACACCTACGGAAACCTGATGGTGCCCGGAAAATATGTAGACCCGGACGGCTACCCACTGGGACAGTGGATCATCAAGACCCGGCAGCAGAAGCTGAATGGACGCTTAAAGGAAGAACGCATCGCACAGCTCGATGAGATCGGCATGGTGTGGAACATTTTCGATGCCAAGTGGGAAAAGGCTTATGCGCTGGCTGCCGCCTACTATGAGGAAAACGGCAACCTGAATATCCCACGTTCCTATATGACAGCAGCTGGTGAACGGCTAGGGCAATGGGTCGCAAGCCAGCAATGGGCGTACCCGAAAGGAAAACTGACGGACGAACAGGTCGAACGGCTCAACAGGATTGGGATGTACTGGGGCAACCGCAATGACCGCCAGTGGAACGAAGGCTATCAGGAGGCAAAGCGCTATTTTGAAGTCTATGGAAATTTGAATGTCCCAATCAATTACGTTTCACCGGGCGGATATGCCCTTGGAAAATGGATCAAGCGGCAGCGGTACGCACGGCTGAATCCCGAAAAAAGCGGTGCGGTGCTGACGGAGGAACGGATTGCAAAGCTGGATGAAATCGGGATGAGGTGGGAGAAAAGTAACCCTAAGCACCCGTCTAAGCAGGCAGCACAAGCCGAAAGAGTTACGGCAAAAGCAGGTTGAAGCAAGAGACTTATAAACAAACGCGAATTTATGTGAGGAGAAAAAAATGGCTACGAATACTGTCGGAATCGATAAGGAAGTTGAAGTTGACCGCAAGGAAAATCTGCGCGATCATCGCCTGTACTGGATCGGGCGTCGGACGCAGGACGTGATCTTGTCATCGCTGGCACTGGTGGTACTGTCGCCGGTCATGCTGGCTACGGCTATCGCAATTGTGGTGGATGACCCGTCAGCAGGTCCTGTTTTCAGTCAGGAGCGCATTGGCCGCAACGGAAAGCCCTTCAAGTTCTATAAGTTCCGCTCCATGTGCCCCAACGCAGAGGCGAAACTGGACGACCTGCTGGACCAGAATGAAATGGATGGCCCTGTGTTCAAGATCAAGGACGACCCCCGCATTACTCGTGTGGGCAAGTTTATCCGCAAGACCAGCCTCGATGAGCTGCCGCAGCTGTGGAATATCCTGAAGGACGATATGAGCATCGTTGGCCCCCGCCCGGCGCTTCCCCGCGAGGTGGAACAGTACGGTGACTACGAAAAGCAGCGCCTGTATGTGACCCCCGGCTTGAGTTGCTATTGGCAGATCGCCCCGCACCGTAACGACCTCTCTTTTGAGGAATGGATGGATCTCGATGTGAAGTATGTCAAGGAGCGCAGCTTCTGGGTGGATTGGAAGATTATCTTTAAGACCTTCAAGGTGTGCCTGCTGGGGCATGGGGAGTAAAAGATTGAACGCGGTCTTTCAAGATAACTACAGCAGCTCCAAGGCTGCCACTGACCTGCTGGTTCTGGCTTAACAGCCGTCTGGATAAGAGCAAGCTGGTGGAAGCAGGCTTTACTCCGCTTCCGACTTGGCAGGACGTGCTGAGCTGTTATCTGAAAGAGATCGAGCAGTAAGAGGAGATAGAAGAAATGGGACAGATTAAAGTTGAGAAAAATGTAGGCGGCATTGAAGGCCTTTGTGTTATTGAGCCTGCTGTTCACGGTGATGCCCGTGGCTATTTCATGGAAACCTACAACGAAAAAGACATGAAAGAAGCTGGCATTGACATCCACTTCGTGCAGGACAATCAGTCTATGTCCACGAAAGGTGTGCTGCGTGGTCTGCACTTCCAGAAGCAGTATCCGCAGTGCAAGCTGGTACGAGCCGTGCGTGGCACTGTGTTTGATGTTGCCGTTGACCTGCGAGCTAACTCGGAAACCTATGGCAAGTGGTATGGCGTGACCCTGTCGGCCGAGAACAAGAAGCAGTTTCTCATCCCGGAGGGCTTTGCGCACGGCTTCCTTGTTCTGAGCGACGAGGCAGAGTTCTGCTACAAGGTCAATGATTTCTGGCATTCGAATGACGAGGGCGGCATGGCTTGGAACGACCCGGAGATCGGCATTGAATGGCCGGAACTGAAGGGTGAGTATAAGGGCAGCGCAAGTGCAGAGGGGTACACGCTGGAAGATGGTACGGCACTGAATCTGAGTGATAAGGACCAGAAATGGCTGGGACTGAAGGATACTTTTAAATTTTAAGAACATAGGGGTAGGAAGAATGCAGCGGGAAAACGAAGTACAGCACGTATTTCTGGTAGGAGCCAAGAGCTTAGGCGCATACGGTGGATATGAAACCTTTGTTTACAAGCTCACGGAGTACCATCAGAATAAGAAAAATATTAAATATCATGTGGCGTGTAAGGCTAACGGTGACGGCTGCATGGATGAAACAAAAGTGGAAGGTGTAACAAGAATCAATGATCACGAGTTCGAGTTCCACAATGCACATTGTTTCAAAATTGATATCCCTCAAATTGGCGCGGCGCAGGCCATTTATTATGATGTTGCAGCATTGAATGCTTGCTGCAAGTACATAAAAGAACATAAAATCAAAAATCCGATTGTTTACATTATGGCCTGCCGGATTGGACCCTTTGCTGCTCATTTCTATAAAGAAATTCATAAACTGGGCGGTACTGTGTACTTGAATCCGGATGGACACGAGTGGATGAGAGCAAAGTGGTCTGCTCCGATTCGGAAATACTGGAAGGTCTCTGAGCAGATGATGGTCAAATACTGCGACCTTGCCATCTGTGACTCTGTGAATATCGAAAAGTATATCCATGAGTGCTATGACGGGAAGGGAATCAAAGGCAACAATCCAAAGACGACATTTATCGCTTATGGTGCAGATCTGACCCTCAGCAAGCTGGCTGATGACGATGAAAAGCTAGTGAACTGGTATAAAGAAAAAGGATTGATGAAGAAGGGATATTACCTTGTCGTCGGTCGCTTTGTACCGGAGAACTCTTTTGAAGTTATGATCCGAGAGTTCATGAAGAGTAAGAGCAAAAAAGACTTTGCCATTATCACAAATGTAAATGACAAATTCCTGAATGAGCTTGAGGAAAAACTTCATTTCAAGAGCGATAAGAGAATCAAATTCGTCGGCACTGTTTATGATCAGGAGTTGCTGAAAAAGATTCGAGAAAACGCCTATGCTTATTTCCACGGCCATACAGTAGGTGGCACAAACCCGTCGCTGATTGAGGCTCTTGGCAGCACGGATCTGAACCTTCTGGTTGATGTTGGTTTCAACAAAGAGGTCGCAGAAGATTGCGCTCTATATTGGAGCCGCAAGCCGGGAAGCCTTGCAAAGCTCATTGATAAAGCTGATGAGATGAATGCTGATGAAATTGCCGAGATGGGCCGGAGAGCCAAGAAGCGTGTGGCAGAAGAGTACACATGGAATAAGATTTGCGAGCAGTACGAGAAAGTATTTGTTAAATGACATATGTAAGTATAGTTCTATAAGACTTAGGAGATTTAACAATGATTAAAAGATTACTTTTGGGAGATATAACTAAATATGCATGATGTGAATACTAAAAAAAACTTGCAATTTGAATACATAAGGGCTTTTTCAATAATTGCAGTCATTGCTATTCATACATTCTACTCCGCATTATTAAAATATGGGAGCACGGCGTCTATCCCAGATCAAGTTCTCTATAAAATCATAATGAATATGATGTGGTGGGCAGTACCTTCTTTTTTAATGATGAGTGGATCGTTGCTATTAGACACAAGAAAATATATTTCATTAAAAAAGCTGTACGGCAAATACATTTGCAGAATGGTGACCGTGTTGCTTACATTTGGATTTGCTTTTGCGTGGTTGGAAATTATTTTTGATCAAGAATCGTTTCGGTTGTTTCAGATTCCAAAAGCATTGCTAAGAGTTTTGACGGGAGGACACATGGGCGCATATGTGGTATATTTATTGCCTCATAGGAATTTATGTGCTTCTTCCTATGTATAAAATTATTGCTGAAAAAGCATCTGATGAACAAATTCAATACATACTTTTAATCTTATTTGTATTTGAATCTGTATTTGTTATAACAAAAATTTTTGGTATTAATCTTGGATTTTATTGTCATATTAATACAATCTATCCATTTTGGTTTTTAATGGGAGCCGCGTGGAATAGAGGAATGTTTAAGGCAGAACTTAGATTAAACCTGCTACTGTTGATTGTATCTTCAGCTCTCCTGGCTATTTCTTCTTTTCTTTGGATTACCTTGAGCTTGCCTATAGGTTGCTTGTTTGGCTACGATTCACCATTAGTGGTTGTGCAATCCGTTGCGTTGTTTTCTATATTTAATTCCATAAAAATTGGAGGGAAAGTAAGCCGTGTTTTATTGGAAATTGGAGATAAATCGTTTGGTATTTATTTGATACATATGTTCTTTGTCAATGTTGCATTTAAACTTGTCAAATTTGACCCATTTCAAAGATTTTCGCTTTTGGCTGGTGTAGGATTAGTACTTATAAATTTAGGAGTTTCTTATATTGTTGTGTCGGTTATGAAGCATCTACCGGGACTTAAAAAGATTATATAGAGGAGTGAGATTGTGGAGGATTTAGTAAGCATAGTCGTACCAGTATATAATGTGATTCAATATCTTGATGTATGCATGAAAAGTATTTTGAATCAGACATATCAAAGAATTGAAGTTATTCTGGTAGATGATGGTTCAACGGATGGAAGTGAACAGAAGTGTGATTATTATGCGAGAATTGATGATAGAGTAGTAGCAATTCATAAAAAAAATGGTGGACTCTCTGACGCGAGAAATAAGGGAATTGCACTAGCAAAAGGAACCTATATTATGTTTGTCGATAGTGACGATATAATAAGTTTAAATATCGTTAATTATTTGCATAGTATATGTGAGAAATATTCGGCCGATATATCAATATGTGATCCGGTTCACTGCTATTCAACTGATGAAATTAGCTTTCAGGATGAAAGAAAGATTAAAGTTTTAAACGCGGACGATGCAATAGTAGAAATGTTATATCAAAAATCTTTTCTTGTTTCTGCGTGGGGAAAGCTGTTCCGGAGAGAATTTTTTGATGACATCTTGTTTCCATATGGAATGCTGTTTGAAGATAGTGCTATAATGTATAAAATTTTCAATAAAGCGAGTAAGATTGTCTATGGAGATGCGAAACTCTATGGCTATATGCATAGAGAGGGAAGTATAACTACAAGTAAATTCTCTAAAAAAGACTGCGATATTATAAAAATATGTCAACATATCGAAGAAGATATGTCTGAAAAGAGTGCAAATCTTCAGGCGGCAGCGAAATCGTATTATACCGCAGCTGCTTTTAGGATATATTTAAATGCACCAAGAAATGGAGAATTTGAACAGGAAATATACGAATGTACACAAATTTTAAACAAGAATAGTAAGACAGTCATTAAGGACACTAATATAAGAAAAAAGTTGAGACTGGCACTACTATTGTATTTGTATGCAAGGCCAGTCATGCCTATTGTATATAAAAAGATTAATCGATGGAAATGAAATCTGGAGGTCAACAATGAAAATTATTGCTTTTTATTTGCCGCAATTCCATAACATTCCCGAAAATGACGAATGGTGGGGAGATGGTTTCACGGAATGGGTAAATGTGAAAAAATCTAAGCCACTATATGAGGGGCATTATCAGCCGCGTGTTCCGTTAAACAACAATTATTATAATCTTTTAGATGATGATGTGAAAAAATGGCAAGTGAATCTTGCTAAAAAATATGGAGTATATGGTTTCTGCTATTATCACTATTGGTTTAGTGGTCATATGCTTCTTGAAAAGCCTATGGAGCAAATGCTGAATAATAAGGAGATAGATTTGCCTTTTTGTATTTGCTGGGCAAATGAACCTTGGACAAAAGCTTGGGTCGGAGATGCAAAAAAAGTTTTGATTCCTCAAAACTATGGAAGAGAGAAAGAATGGAAGGAACATTTTGACTATTTGTTACCCTTTTTAAAAGATTCTCGTTATATTACTGTGGGAGATAAACCCCTCTTTGTCTTATACAGACCGGAAATTGTAGGTTGCCTAAATGAAATGCTCGATTATTGGAATAAACTTGCAATAGAAAGTGGGTTTAAGCATGGACTTTGTTTCGCATATCAAAACATTGATTTTGATATGATTAAAGGCAAGGATGATAGTAGATTTGATTATAATATTGAGTTTGAGCCATTGTATGCGTATAGAGATATGTTCGCAAATCAGCATAAGTATTTAAAAGCAATTCGTCGAAATGTTTCAAACTGGGTTGGCCGACATTTCGGAATCGATCTTCTTCATTACGGAGAAAATTTCTTCAACAAGAATAAACCTATTAGTTATGATAAAGCATGGGAAGCAATATTAAAAAGAAAACCTGCTAGTGAAAAGAATATTCCTGGCGCATTTGTTGGATTTGACAATTCGCCGCGTAGAGGAAATGAGGCTAAGATATATGATGGCGCAACACCAGAAAAATTTGAAAAATACATGACAAAACAAATTAGAAGAGCGCGTGATGTATATCACTCCGATATGCTTTTTGTAACTGCTTGGAATGAGTGGGCAGAATGTGGATATCTTGAGCCTGATGAGAAGTATAAGTATGGATATCTGGAAGCGATAAAAAAAGCATTGGAGAATAACGGAGAGTTTGAATATGATGGTTCAAAACCGAGTAAAGATAAATAATAACTATATTTTAAGCTTTTCTATGAGTAATTATTTACTCTATGGTGGGGGAACAAATCTTGTAGTGTCCAACCATCAAAAACTCTTTAATGAACATCACATTTCTTATGTATGTGTTGCTCCTTTTTTACTACATGGTAAGAAGTATGCGAGATTTCAAGATTATTGGAGTTTAATTGTCGATGGAATCTATGCAGGTGTTTTGAATACAAAAGATTTGATTTTGGCACTGAATGCAGTTAATGCAGATGGAGCTCATCTTTTATCAATACATATACACCACTGGAAAAATACAAACCTAGAAGCTTTTCAGCGTATTACTGACAAGTTTGATAGCAGTATTTATATGTTTGTTCACGACTATTCAACGGTTTGTAGCAATTTTACGATGCTAAGGCATGGCGAGTTCTGTGGGTATGGGAAGATTTCTGAAGAAAAATGTGCCGGATGCCAGTATTATACTGGATCTTTAAAAAATCAAAATGAGTACAAGAAAATTTGGAATAAATTGAAAAACAGGCTGATGTTTGTATTTCCGTCTGATGTTGCACTGAAAGTATGGGCATCAGCTTATCCAGAGTATGAGAATTTATGTTGCGTTATCCCTCACCAAAAATGTATAGGTAAGTATAAAGGTAATTTGAATAATAAGTCTAGTGTATTAAATGTTGCTTTTATTGGTTCGAGAGAAGATTATAAAGGATGGAAAGTGTTCCTTGAATTGTACAACAAAGAAAAGGATAAGCCAACCTTTAAATGGTTTTATTTCGGAGTTGATGATGTAGGGGTCTCAAATATTAAATGTGTTTATGTTGATAATCGACAGGACCCAATGGCAATGCTAAACGCATTAAGACAAAACAATGTGGATGTTGCTATTCTCTGGTCATTATGCAAAGAAACATACTCATACACATATTTTGAATGTTATGCCGCAAATGTGTTTGTCGTTACAGATGAAAATAGTGGTAATATTGCTTTTCAAGTTTTAAAAAATGGAAACGGAAAAGTGGTAGGCTCGGCTACAGAATTATTAAACTTATTTGATAATGATATTACTAATAATGTATACAGATTTAAAACAGAAAAGAAAACTGGACCACAATTGCTTTTGACAAATGATAGAATATTAGAATGCTGCAATTCATGCAATCTTAGTAACGCAATTGGAGAAAAAGTGATTAATCATTTAAAGATAAGGAGCAATCCACTTCTGTATCTTGAGATTTTTCACATGAAATTGAGAAAGCTGAGGAAATAAGAACACAATGCATGAATTGAAAATAAGAATAACACATAATTGGCTAGATACTTTTATACTTTGTTTGATGCTCTATTATGTTCTATTTGGAATATGGTCAGGAGTGGGAATTAATCAAATTCAGAGTGTTATTATTTGCCTGTGTATTGTAAGATCTTTATTCTACTACATTAAGGCAAGAAAATTATATAGTCAAACAGTGCTTTATATCGTGGCGCTTGTAGTTCTCTTCTGCTTTAATTATCTGGCACATAATGATAATAGCTTATTTTGGGATAATATGAGTTATATAATCGGGTGCTGGGCTGTTGTTGTATATGTTACGATTCTACTTAAAAGTGAAGAAAAATGGCTAGAGAAATTTTTGGTTTGTATATCAAGAGTTGTGAACGTTTATATGTGTATAAATATAATTGTTATGTTCCTTCAATTGAATGAGAGCTATTTTTTGATTGATAAGAGTAGAATTCCGTCTGTCGTATATTATCCGGATTATATTGCTGGTTTTTTTGGAATTAATGGCACACATCGATTGACTCTGTTTTGCATTTTGTTTATATGTCTAAATATGTATGTCTACAAATTTAAAAAGGTGAAATATTATAAAAGAATTCCACTGTTTGTATTATTGATTTCACTTTTGCTTTTTGCGTTATCTACTCAAAATGATAATAATACATTTTTTATACTGTATCCATTGTTTGCATTGTTTTTGTATTCAATTTTATATACTATTGATTACAAAAGAATTGGGAAATTATGCCTTTGTGTTTTAGGCGGTATTATTGCTCTTGCAGTGGTTGTATCGACTAACGGTGATTTATTAAAAGCGATTGGTAATCGGTTTGGAGACATTATTCAGGTATATATTTTCAGAAATAAAAATGTATGGGATGAACGAACGGAACTTATGACCTATGCGCTTGTTCATGGAAAGGGCTATTTTCTTGGAAGCGGAATTGGAAGCATCAAAATATACTCTGACACGAGAATTAGCTCTCATTGGGGAATGAATTCGTTGATGACCTTTACATATTTTATGGGCATAGTACCGTTGTTTCTTTATGCGGCTTTACATACACTAATGCTAACAAGTTCTATAAGTGATCATGCGGAACGGACAAAACTGACAATTCGAATTGGGATGATTATACTGTTTATGTTAGTTGTTCAATATTGCCAAGTGTTATCAGAAATTAATCTTATGATTCTTTTTACTCTAGTTATTTCTGTGTTTGTACTATCAGCAAATAAACTGTATACTGAGAAGAATAAGGATGTATAATGATGAAAACGATCGGTATTGTTACTTTTACTACAGGCGATAATTTCGGACAAAGACTTCAGAATTTGGCTTTGCAACAGGTGCTTTCTTCGTTTAAGTGTAATGTATTCACAATCAGGAAGCATGATTTTAGATTGTCAAATAGATACTGGATAAAAAAGCAGATAAAGTCATTGCTTGACAAAGAGACAAGAGCATCTATTTTACGACATGATTGTTTTGAAAATTTTGATAAACAATTTATTCAGTATTACGGAACCAATATTTCTTTGAACTATATTCCTCCAAAATTAATAAAAGAATTTGATGCATTTATTGCGGGAAGCGATCAAGTTTGGAACCCAAACTCTGACGATGTTGACGATATCAATTTTTTGACCTTTGCGAACGATGAACAGAAGTTTTCGTATGCTGCAAGTTTAGCAGTGGATAGCATACCTAAAGAAAAAGAAGACAAATTTAGAGAAAGGTTATGTGGATACCGTAGCATTAGTCTTCGTGAAAATAATCTTGAGGACAAAATTCGAGAACTTAGTAATGCTGAAGTATGTACAGTGCTTGATCCGACATTATTGCTTTCGCCAGGAGATTGGATACAATACGAATGTAAGCCAAAATGGTATAAGGGGCAAAATTACATCTTAAAATATTTTCTGGGCAATGAAGAGGAAGAGCAACTGCTTAGAATTGCAAAGGATAAAAATCTGATTGTAATCGATGTTATGGATAAGAAGTCTGAATGCTACATATCTGGTCCATCCGAATTCATCTATTTAATACATAATGCAAGTTATATTGTTACGGATTCCTACCATGGAACTATATTTTCACTTTTGTTTAAAAAGAAATTTGCTCTTGTTCAGAGAAAGGATTCAATATGTAGTATGAAATCAAGATTTAATACATTATTTCAGTGTTTGGGTATTCCATTTGAGGATACAAATATTGAAGCCTTGATGAATGATAGTTGCTTGGATTACGATGGAATTATCCATAAAAATTTGCAAACAGAGAAAGAAAAATCATTGCGATATTTAAAGAATATAGTGACGGATGTTAGTAACTTAAAATAGGGATTCTGTATCGTACGAAAATATTTATATAATGAGGAAGCAAATGAAAGTTAATCAAAAAAAAGTAGGTGTTATTCTTTCCTATACCTCACAAGCAATACAGATATTTTCTGGATTAATTTACACTCCAATTATGCTTAGGCTACTTGGACAGAGCGAGTATGGATTGTATCAGCTTGTTTATTCGGTTGTTTCTTATTTGAGCCTTTTGAGCTTTGGTTTTACAGCGTCATATATGAGATTTTATTCAAGAGCTGAAGCAAAAAAAAAGGAAGATGAAGTAAGTCGCCTGAATGGAATGTTTATGGTGATTTTTTTGGTCATTTCCGGTATTTGCATAGTTTGTGGAGTTGTCATGGTAAGCAATGTAAGAGCAATTTTTGGCACTGGCCTTACAGATGCGGAATATAATACAGCTAAAGTTCTTATGGCATTAATGGTTTTTAATCTGGCACTTACTTTCCCTAATAGTGTTTTTGATGCTTTTACATCGGCGTATGAACGGTTTGTTTTTCAGAAAATACTGGTCTGTGCACAAAATATTTTAAACCCTTTTTTGGCTTTGCCATTGTTGTTAATGGGATATGGATCGATAGGTATGGTTTCGGTTACTACTGTACTTACAATTGTTAAGTTATTAGTTAATATTTGGTTCTGTTTAAGCAAGCTACACATTCATTTTATATTCAGAGGATTTCAATTCTCGCTCTTAAAAGAGATGTGGGTGTTTACTTTTTTTATTTTTTTGAATCAAATTATCGACCAAGTGAATTGGAGCGTTGATAAATTTCTACTTGGTAGACTTGCGGGAACAACAGCAGTAGCAATTTATGGTGTAGGAGGACAGATAAATACTATGTATTTACAATTTTCTACCTCTATATCAAGTGTGTTTGTTCCGAAAGTGAACAGAATCGTTGCTGGGTCTAATGATAATAAGCAGCTTACGAAGTTATTTACAAAAGTTGGTCGGATTCAATTCATGGTGTTAGGTCTTGTTTTAACTGGTTTTATTTTCTTTGGATATCCATTTGTAAAAATGTGGGCAGGTGAAGGTTATGGAGCTTCATATGCTGTTGCGTTACTGTTGATTGTTCCAGTTACAGTTCCATTAATTCAAAATCTCGGAATTGAAATTCAGCGCGCAAAAAATATGCATAAAGCCAGAGCAATTGTTTACCTTGTGATTGCAATTGCAAATGTTCTTATCAGTATCCCGTTGATTAAATTTATGGGACCAGCAGGCGCAGCACTTGGTACGGCAATTTCTCTTATAGCAGGTAATATCATTTTTATGAATTGGTATTATCATGCTCGTATTGGAATGAATATGTTTTACTTCTGGAAAGAAATTGCTAAATTTATTCCGGCATTGATTGCGCCTTGTGTGGTTGGCATTATCATTATGAAATTTGCAAATATTATAGGTCTTGTTAAATTGGGCGTGTTTGTAATTATCTATACGATTGTATATGGACTTTCGATGTATTTCTTAGGAATGAATGGAGAAGAGAAGCAGCTTGTCATGGAGCCAATTAAAAGAATCTTAAGGAAATAAAGAGATGAAAGAAAAGAGAAAATATTGGCAGGGTGTTCGGGGAACCTGCATATTGGCAGTAGTGTTGATTCATTCCTTAGGCGGATTTGATTATTCTACTGGTTATAATATGGAATTTGTAATTCTTCGCCAAATTATAAACTTTGCTGTTGCTACATTTGTTTTTATGGCCGGTTATTTTGTGAATACTGATGCCATGTCTGATAAAGAGTTTAGCTACAAACACTGGATAATTTGTCGGGGGGGCGACTGTGTATCCCATTTATAATTTGGTCGCTATTGTATAGCGGACTTGAGTTATTGAAGACTGTACACAGTGGCGGTGAGATTCATTGGCGTGGATTTGTTTGCCGATTTATTGTTGGAAAGTCAGCAACTCCATTTTACTATATTGTTGTTTTGGTGCAGCTTACGGTGATTACACCTTGGCTAGTCAAAATTGTAAAACGGAATGGAATTATCAGTAGAATTTTATGGTTAGTGACGCCGTTTTATCTAGTGTGTTTGTACATCTGGAATTATATAGTTGGAACATCACCACGTTTATATGAGACCCTGTTTCCGGCCTGGTTTGGATTTTACTATTTAGGAATTCAAGTGCATTGTGAAAAAAAGGTGAACAGTAACGGATATGTGGTTGCAGGTACACTCTTGTTAAGCTGCATTGAAGCGATTGGATTACGAGCGGCAGGATTTGATATTGGATTCTATATAAGTCAGATAACAGTGGGTTCGTTCCTATATTCAGTTGCCATGATTGGTTGGCTTTTGAAGAAAAGCGAAAATAATCACGGAGATTACAATCTACTAACAAAGATAGGAGATTGCTCATATGGGATTTTCTATATTCATATGGCAGTATTGATGATTGTTAGTAGGTTTATAAAATGTGAAAACTGGTATGCTTATTGGATATTGAGATTTGTACTGACTGCAGCTATTAGTTACATTATGGTTTATATTGGGCAGATAGTATTGAAGAAGCATAAAAAATTGTTACGATATATTGGATTTGTATAAAAGATACTGGAAGAGGAGGATATACCGGTGAAACCAGAAAAAGTGTATGCTTGTTATAACAGAGATAAAGATTTAAGATTGAGCAGTTCTTCTGGAGCGATATTCTCTTCTTTGGCGGAATATGTGTTTGGTAAGAATGGCATTGTTTACGGTGTTGCAATGTCTGAGGATTGCTATTCGGCAGAATTTATTGCGGTTACAGATCGAAATGGACTAACAAAACTTCGTGGATCAAAATACTTGCAGGCGAAGGTGGGAAATACATATAAGTGGGTTAAAGATGATTTACTTGCAGGCAAGCAAGTTCTTTTTAGTGGAACGGGCTGTCAAGTGAATGGCTTGAAGAACTTCTTAGGAAAAGACTATGATAATCTACTTTGTGTGGCTGTGATTTGTCATGGTGCACCATCGCCAGCTCTATGGAAAAAATACGCCGAATATCAGGAAAAGAAGAATTGTGGTAAGCTGAAAGGTATCAATTTCCGCTGTAAAGATGATAGCTGGACGGACTTTGGTATGAAAGAAGTTTTGACAGAAATTCCACAGAGCAAAGCAAAACAGTTGTATATTTCAAAAGATGAAGACTCTTATATGCAAATGTTTCTGAGAGATTATTGCCTTCGACCTTCGTGCTACGACTGTGTTGCAAAGAAGGTGAAAATGGAAGATTTGACTATTGCAGATTTTTGGGGAATAAATGAAGTGGCTCCCGAAATGAACGATGGAAATGGAACATCACTTGTCTTAATTCGCACAGATAAGGGAATGAAGGCTTTTGAAACTATCAATAGTAAACTAAAGTTGAAAGAAGTAGCTTATGAAGATGGTGTAAGAGGTAATCCAGCAGAATATAAATCTTGCCATAGACCACCGCAGAGAGATACTTTTTTTGAAGATATGTCAATCATGGAATTTGAAGAACTTGAAAAGAAGTATGCTTCTCCAATAAAAGTAACATTTAAAAGTAGAGTGAAAAGAAAAATCAAGAATACAATTAAATCAGCCCTCAGAGCAATCGGGGGGGGACAGAGAGTATAAGCACAACGAAGAATATGGACTACTCTTTGTGTTTCGTATTTGATTGTCAGGAGCAGAGTGTATGAAAGAACTTCCAATACTATATAAGAGAAAAGAAGAATGCTGTGGGTGTACTGCTTGTTATGCAATATGCCCCAAAGAAGCCATCTCTATGGTAGAGGACGAAGAAGGCTTTGAATATCCACAGATTGATGAGAGCAAATGTGTTCGGTGTTATCAGTGTTTAAAAGTTTGTCCATTCAAGACAGCGCAAAGAAACATAATAGGGGATTAATAAACATGTCAAAATACTTTGGGACGGACGGCTTCCGTGGTGAAGCCGGAATTACATTAACAGCGGATCATGCCTATAAGGTTGGTCGCTTCCTTGGCTGGTATTATAATATGCTCCGCAAGCGCAACGGCAATAGCGAGCCTGCCCGTATTGTTATCGGCAAGGACACCCGCCGCAGCTCCTATATGTTTGAATATAGTCTTGTCGCTGGCCTGACCGCTTCCGGCGCAGACGCCTACCTGCTGCACGTCACTACTACGCCGTCTGTGGCTTACATTGCCCGCGTGGATGATTTCGATTGCGGCATCATGATCTCTGCCAGCCACAACCCCTACTACGATAACGGTATCAAGCTGATCGACTGCTACGGCGAGAAAATGCCCGAAGAGACTCTGCTGCTGGTGGAGGACTACATCGACGGCAAACTCCATGTGTTTGATAAGGACTGGCCGGAGCTGCCCTTTGCCCATCGCGAGCACATCGGCTGCACGGTGGACTATGTGGCAGGCCGCAACCGTTACATGGGCTACCTGATCTCGCTGGGCATCTATTCCTTCAAGGGTGTCAAGGTCGGTCTGGACTGCGCCAACGGTGCAAGCTGGAATATTGCTAAGAGCGTTTTCGATGCTCTGGGTGCGGATACCTACGTCATCAACAACAAGCCCAACGGTCTGAACATCAACAACAATGCTGGCTCTACCCATATTGAGGGTCTGCAGAAGTTCGTGGTGGAGAACGGTCTGGATGTCGGCTTTGCCTTCGACGGCGATGCTGACCGCTGTCTGTGCGTGGACGAGAAAGGCAATGTCATCACCGGCGACCACATTCTGTACATCTACGGCTGCTACATGAAGGAGCACGGCGAGCTGATGAACAACACCGTGGTCACGACTGTTATGTCCAACTTTGGCTTGTACAAGGCTTTTGATGAGCAGGGCATTGGCTACGCCAAGACCGCTGTGGGCGACAAGTATGTCTACGAGTACATGGCTAAGAACGGCTGCCGTATCGGCGGCGAGCAGAGCGGCCATATCATCTTCTCCAAGTACGCAAGCACTGGCGATGGCATTCTGACCAGCCTGAAGATGATGGAGGTTATGCTGGCCAAGAAGATGCCTATGAGCAAGCTGGCTGAGCCGCTGAAGATTTATCCGCAGGTGCTGGAGAATGTCCGCGTGACTGATAAAAAGGCCGCACAGAACGACCCGGCGGTGCAGGAGGCAGTCAAGGCTGTGGCAGAAGCTCTGGGTGATACCGGCCGTATTCTCGTCCGTGAGTCCGGCACCGAGCCGCTTGTGCGCGTGATGGTGGAAGCCCCCGACCACGACACCTGCCAGAAGTATGTGGATGAAGTAGTCAATGTGATCTGCGAAAAGGGATATAAACAGCTTTGAAGAGGACAAAGACTCCAACTTCGGAAAAGCGAGAACGTACTCTTTGAACCAACGGCAGGCATAAGAAAGCGTTCTCATGGATGGACGCCTGACTCTGACAAACAATATTGCAGAACGCACTGTAAAACCCTTTGTTATGTCCCGGAAGAATTTCCTGTTCTGCGACACTGCCAAGGGTGCTGATGCCAGTGCATTGTGTTTCAGTATGATTGAGACAGCCAAGCGTAATGGGCTTGATCCATTTGGATATCTGCTGTTTCTCTTGCAGGAGCTGCCGAAACTGGGTGAGACTTCGACAGAAGAGCAGCTTGAACGTCTCTTCCCGTGGTCGGATGCGATTCCTGCATATTGCCATCTTACTTGATTTTTGGAGCATCTCGGTTTCGAGGTGCTCATTTTTTAGGCCTGACGAGGGCTTATTGACCGCTTACTATATTTTGAGGGGCGCCATATAGTTTATGACGTAAATAAGAAAGGGGGAGTTCTATGGGAGAAACACGCAAGCCCGGCGGTGGGCGGAAGTCATCAAAACCAAAGTATAGTGCAGCTAAGAACCTAGCATAGCAGATGGAAGCGGCTGCTGTGCTTTATACGGACAAAATGAGTCTACAAGCCATCGCAGAAGCACTGTCCCTCAACCCCATCAAGGTTCGGAAGCTGCTCATTACAGCCGGGGTCTACGAGTCGGACACGGCAAAGCTCGTCCAGCAGACATTCTGTTCTTTTAGAAGCACACAAAGCTATTCTGCTGCTGTCACCTCCACCATGTCGGCTTTGCAGTTGTCCCGCCCCTCTGTGACCTCTTATTTGCCGTATGAGAAAGGCGTGTACTTCCCGGAGGAAGCTGACGCTGCCAATATCAGCATCGGTGCAGAGCGGCAGCGTCACTATCGAGCTGTGGATGCGCTGAAGAAGGATCCCTGCGAAGTAAATCTCTGGAAGTGCGTGGTGGCTTTTCAGGGATACAAATTCAAGACGATGTCCGGCTTGCCCTTTACATATACGCTGTGAAGAAGGGCAGGGGAGATGAGTTCACCAAGGAGCTGTGGATCGACCGCAGAGAGGGCAGCAAGAGTCTTGCTTGGAGTTCTGTGATGCTGGCGTATCACAATATCGGTAAAATCGGAGAGGTAGTGGACAGACCCAAGGCGCTGGGAGATATCCGGGGTGTGTCGTATATCTATGGGCTGTTCTACCGATTTGGCTTGATCGATGTGCTGGACAAGGTTAAGGAGAAGATGACGAAGCGATAAGAACACGAGATATATTTTGTTTTAAGATGGAATGTGATATAATAAAACTGGCGGTTTACCGTACTACATGAAAAGGGCAGGTGAATGTGCAAATATACATCATTTGTCAAAATTCAACCCTTTCAGCAGGTATCAAGGCAGTTGCTGAGGCAGTAAGCCTGTTGGGATTGAAGCAAGAAAAGAACAGAATCAATAAGCGGATTCAGTCATTGCTTCATATTGCCGGTGATATGACACCGGATTCTATGGAGTACCAGTGCGTTTATGAAAGAATTCTCGAATTGGAATGGATGCGAGAACTGATCAGACGCATTAGAAGGACTAAGTGTGCACAGATTTATGCGCAGTTGCATATGCTATGGGTTAATAGAGCCCAAAAGGCCAGTCGCGCGACTGCGGGTTTGACTACTGATTCAATGAGCATCGCTATGCCCATTCCTCCCATGTTTGAGGCTACCTTGAGTAGTTTCGGACGTGGGAGGGATTTGGAAGCCCTCGCATGCTGAAAAAATCAAACAGAGATCAAAAACTACTATCGTATTATAGACCCGGAGGAAAGGCTGTCTGAGAATGAGAAGGCTGAAGAAGAACGCAAGGTGTTAGCGAATATGCCTGCTTGCTTCCCGGCAGCACTACGATATGTGATGACACGCTTCGGATTTACGCAAGAGGCTCTGGCCTTTGAATCAAAGGTGTCTGAGTCAACAATCGGTCGTTACAGAAATGGAAAGGTTGAAAGTTTTTCTGAGAAAAACGTGGTTGCACTATGCGTTGCTATGCACCTTCCTCCATGGCTTTCGTTTGTGCTCATAGGAGTTATAAAATGGTTGATGTTGAAAAATGCCCTTATATTGAATATAAAATTCAAGGATTAAGTGGAATCATTGCAAAGGAAGAAAAAATTTTCTGCGTAAAAGACGATTTAATAATGCAAATCGAATTAAAGCAAGAAGGACTGGAAATTACTGGACTGAAAGTACAATTAAAAGAAGATAGCATAATCGACGAACAAGTAAAGCAGACAATCAGACGGAAAATTGAACGTTTTTTAGTGAACTTATATGGAAATCCGAATGTCTATGTGTCTGAATTTTCTATGGGAATATTGCGGATTTTCAATCCAAATAGCAAGGAAACCCAATATGAGTTTAGCAGTACACTGGTGATTTCTACCGAATGTTCGTGTGCAATACAGTGCAATGCTGATTATTTTAAGAAAATGTATGAGAAACAAGTGCCAGAGGATAAGGCAGACGAAGTTTACCCTCTGCTTTTTAGCACGATGCGCATTGGTGATATTTTTGTTCGATATTTGATGCAATATGAAATCCTTTTAGGGCAAGTAACGAAGAAACACACACAGAAGGAGGTCGTTGAGTACATTGAAAAAGTATATAATCCGGCAAATAAAGATAGACAGATAGGTTTTCAACCAACGAGAAAACTAGGACGAAAGTATAAAGAAGATGATTTGACCTATAATAGAAATCTACTGGGACATGGTGATATAGAAAAAGTCGTTTCAGAGGAGAAAATAAGACAATTAAGCAGAAGTATAATGGATGTACTCTGGTTTTCTCTATGGAATAAATCTGAATGACAAAAGTAATGCCCGTCTAGGTGAGAGGATTCGTAAATCTTCTCGGCTGGGCGGGCATTTCATTTCGTAGGAATGTGAGGATTAAAGGTTGAGTGTTTCGTAAAAGGTCAATTGACCGCTTACATAAAAAACTATATTTCTGCGCCGTTGGTAGTGATGCAGTGCTGATACCAGGCAAAGCTGTCCTTTTTCAGCCTCTGGTTGCTGCCGTGGCCTGCTTCATTACGATCCACATAGATGACACCATAGCGTTTGTTCATCTCGATAGTTCCACAAGAAATGATATCAATGATGCCCCACATGGTATAGCCCAGCAGGTTTACGCCATCTTCAATGGCTTCGCCCATCTGTTCAATATGCGCCCGTAGATAATCAATTCGGTACGAGTCATGGATAGCACCATCCGCATCCGGTTGGTCATTTGCACCGATGCCGTTTTCTGCAATAAAGAGGGGCAGCTGATAGCGGTCATACATCTCGTTCAGCGAGATGCGCAGGCCCTTGGGGTCGATCTGCCAGCCCCATTCGCTGGTTTGCAGATACGGGTTTTTCTTGCCAGAAAGCAGGTTGCCGCTGGTGACCTCGTAATCCTTGTTGTTGGTGGAGATCATGGACATATAATAGCTAAAGCTCAGGAAATCCACCGTATTCTCCCGCAGGATCTCTTCGTCGCCCGGCTCCATCTGGACGGTAACGCCCAGCTCCCGGAACATCCGTCTGCTGTAGGCCGGATAGTAACCACGGGCCATCACGTCCGTATAGAAATAGTTCTTGTAGTTTTCGTCCAGAATGCCGCTCATCACATCGTCCGGGTCACAGGTGGCAGGGTAGCTGGTAAAGCGGGCAATCATGCCGCCCACCATGGAACCGGGAATCATCTCGTGGCAGAGCTTCACCGCCAGCGCATTGGCCACCAGCTGATGGTGGGTACACTGGAAGATAGCCTGATCGTAGTTTTCTTCCTGATCCTTGATCAGACAACAGCCGTTCCAAGGGTTGAACCGGGAGCAGTTGATCTCGTTGAACGGGAGCCAGTAATCCACCAGACTGCCCAACCGCTCATACAGGGTCTTGCAGTAGCGCAGATAGAAGTCGATCATCTGGCGGTTCTTCCAGCCGCCGTACTTCGTGATGAGGTTCACCGGCGTTGCATAGTGCAGAATGGTGGCAAACACCTTCATGCCACGCTTGTGGCACTCGGTAAACAGATCGACGTAATAGCGGATGCCTTCTTCGTTGGGCTGGGCATCGTCGCCGTTGGGGTAGATGCGTGCCCAGCTGATGGAGGTACGGAAAATTTTAAGCCCCAGTTCCTGCATCAGGGCCAGATCCTGCTTGTACGTATGGTAGAAATCGATACCCCAGCGGAACGGATAGTGCTCGATATCCTGTGCTGTCAGCGCCGTTTCAAAACGCTCGGTCGTCATGTTGATATCGCGGTTTTTGCGGCGCTGCGCTGCATCCCAGTCGGCATCAAACACTCGCAGATCCTGGGTATCCAGCCCTTTGCCGCCTTCATTCCAGGCACCTTCTGCCTGCGAGGCGGCAATAGCTCCGCCCCATAAAAAGTTCTGTGGAAAATGGCTCATCGTTCGTTACGCTCCGATTTCTTTCTGGACAGCTGCATCCTTCTTGATCATCACATAGGTCAGTGCAAAGGTGACCACAAAGGTTACGGCAATGCCCACCAGTGCAAAGACAAAGTTCATGGAATTGTTGGGGTCGATGAAAATGGCAATAGAAGTCAGACCGGTGGGGCCGAACACGATGCGCTTGACACCAGCCAGGCCGCAGACGATACCGCCTGCGCAGCCGCCGATAATGGATGCGATTAAGGGTTTCTTCAGGCGCAGGTTCACGCCGTACAGGGCCGGCTCGGTCGTGCCCAGAAGGGCGCTGCAGCCGGTGGAGATCGCCAGAGACTTGAAGCCCTTATCCTTGGCCTGTGCAGCCACAGCAAAAGCAGCGGCACCCTGTGCGATGTTTGCCACCAGGAAGCCGGGACCCAGCATATCGTAGCCAAAGGCTTCGATTGCGGCCAGTGCCAGCGGGATGGTGACCGCGTAGTGCATACCCAGCATGATAACGATGGGGCCGAACGCGCCAAAGAAGATGGGCAGCAGCCAGGGAGCATTGTTCTGGATGACCGCCAGCACGGATTCCAGACCCATACCGACCAGATTGCCCAGCGGACCCACCACGCAGTAGACCAGCGGAGTCATGATGAGCAGGGTGAGCATGGGGCGGAAGAAGAACTTGATGACCTTGGGGGAGACCTTATCCGCAAACTTCTGCACCCAGGAAGCCACATAGATGACCATGATTACCGGGATGACGGTAGAAGTGTAGGTTGCCAGAGTGACCGGCAGGAAGCCGAACATGGACACCGGCTCCTTTGCCGCCACCAGTGCGGTGTAGTTGGGATGGACCATCATAAAGCCCAAGGTCATGCCCAGCATCGGGTCCACGCCGAACCGCTTGGACGAGGTGTAGGCCAGCATCAGCGGTAGGAAGTAGAAGGGCGCGTCGCCTGCAATGCTGAACAGTTTATAGGTCGTGCCGGAAGAGTCCATCAGGCCCGCCATGGTCAGCAGCACTAGCACTACCTTGACCATAGCTGCGCCGGTAATGGCCGCAATCGCCGGGGTGAACAGGCTGGAGATGGTGTCCATGATGTGTTCCATCAGCTTGGGCTTCGCGCCTTTCAGATCGGCAGTCTCCACCGTATCCACCGTGCCGCCGGACAGACCGGTCAGCACGATCAGTTCATCATACACGTGGTTGACGTCCGGTCCAATGATGACCTGATACTGTCCGCCCGTGTACATGGCGCCCATGACGCCTTTGGTCTTTTTGAGAGTATCGGTATCAAACTTGGCACTGTCTGCCAGTTGAAAGCGCAGTCGGGTAGCGCAGTGCACCAGACTTTGGATGTTCTCCTTGCCGCCGACCGCAGCCAGGATCTGAGATGCCAGCTGTTTGTAATCCATGATAGTTTCCTTTCCTGTTCCTGCAAAATGCCCAACCTGCGTAAGCTGTCATTTTGGCAGATTTTGTCCAATTTGTTTTGTTCAATTTCCAAGAAAGACACGCAGACATTTTCCTCGGAATGTGGTATAATATTAGCTAGATTTGCAGGACGTCCTTGACTGTTTTTATTATATTTGACTATGTGTGCAAATTCAATGTTGCTTTCGCACGAAAGGAGTGTCAAAAAGGAAGACATGGATAGAGCCGAACTGGATGCTTTTCTGCGGCAGATCACACCACGGGAACAGTTTTATCTGGACAACCCCGGTGCCCCGAGCCCGCGTTTCAAAACGATGGAGCACCGCACGGTGCGCGGACGGGATGTGCTATACTTTCATTTGCAGGAACTGCCAAACGATGAGATCCATCTGCGCAAGGACTCCCGTTTTACGGATGTGCCTTACTATATGCACTCCAACATCAATATCAATTACATTTATGACGGGCATTGCGATTACCTCATCGACGATAAGCCCATTACTTTATACAAAGGCGATGTCTGCATCTTTGACCTGGATGTGGTGCGCCGTAAACTGACCCTTGGTCCAAGTGACATCGTAATAAATCTGAACATGACCAATGAATTTTTCGGGGACAGCTTTTTTCACAAGGCGGGCCGTCAGAACCTGTTCTCGGATTTCATGGTCCATGTGCTTTCCACCGGAAGCACCACGACCCACGACCATTACCTCATCTTCCGGGCAGGCAACAATCCTGAGATTGCCCGGCTGTTCGAACAACTGCTGATCGAATATTACGGAGATGCACCTTACCGGAAGCAAATGATCCAGGGCTATTTTGATCTGATCTTTTTGCAGCTTCTGCGTTTGCATCAGGAGGACTCCAACAATCAGTTGGTGCAAATCGCCACGACTCATTCCCAAAACGTGCTGAATATCCTTTATTATATCGAGGGCCACGCTGTTGATTGTACTCTGCTGGACCTTGCAACACAGTTCGGCTATCATCCTAAATATATTTCTGCCCGTCTGAAGGAAGTGACTGGCATGAGCTATAAGCAGCTACAGACCCGTGAACGGTTGAAACTTGTCTGTTGCCAGCTTTTACAGACTGATAATTCAATCCAGGAAATCGCACACAGCTGCGGTTTTAATAATATGACTGCCTTTTATCGTATCTTTGAAGAACAGCTTGGACAATCGCCCAACAAGTTCCGAAACAAAAAATAAGAATTGAAGCGTCTTTTCTACTCAGATTTTGGACGAACTAAAAGATTTGTATATAGCACAGTGATTATAGAGCCATTTCAGGTGTCGTGCAGAAATGCAGCGAGCTGAGATGGCTCTTTTCTTTTGAATAACGGCTCATTGAAGCTAAGGGCAGATTACAGGAAAGCAAGAGCCTTGCTTGGAGTTCCGTGACGCTGGCGTATCACAATATCGGTAAAATCGGAGAGGTAGTGGACAGACCCAAGGCGCTGGGAGATATCCGGGGTGTGTCGTACATCTATGGGCTGTTATACCGCTTTGGCCTGATCGACGTGCCAGACAAGGCTAAGGAGAAGATGGGAGGGAAGGAACACTAACGGTTGTGACTTGCGTTATGACGCACGATTTAAGTAAAATCAACAGGACTTCGAAAATATTTTCGTAAATTTGTAGTTGACAACTAAAACCAATCGCGGTATAATCAAGCCGAAAACACCAATTTGGTGTTAAAAAGTCCAAATTAAACCATTGCAAAACAACCTAAAAAATGAGAAGGAGGCCCCTCGATGCGTGATGACAACAAGCTCTACCGTGAAAAGAGATACGTTGAAGTGGACGTTCGCTTTACACCTGATGGCAAGATCCGCCCTCTTGCCATCAACTACGACAAAAGCCATATCTATGGAATCGACCGTGTTTTGGCTGTCAGGCGTGGCACATCGCGCCTTGGCGGGAAGGGGCAGTGCTTCACCTGCATGATCTGCGGGCAGAAGCGGAATCTTTGGCTTGAACAGGGCAAGTGGTTCGTGGAAGCCTACTGCTCCGTGCCGGAAAGCCGTGCTTCGTGATGGCAAGGTACTTATCCCGTGCAGACCTTTCGCGCATAGCGGGTAAGTATATTGACCAGTACTATACCCGCTTCGGGATTAGCAAAGATGCCCCGGAACCCATTGACCCTGAACGGCTTGCAAGCGCTGTTCTTGGGCTGAATGTGAAAATGCTGCCGCTATGTAGCGATGGCAGCGTCCTCGGACTGACCGTTTTTCAAAGATGCGGTTTTACCGTAACTTTAGGGGATGGTACAAAGCTTGTAGAGATATTCATGCCGAAGGACGTTGTGATCGATTCTGCCCTTGCGGCAGACGGCTGCACCGGATGCCGGAATTTCACGATAGCGCATGAGGCGGCACACCAGATTTTAGCTGATCTGTTCCCGAACGACTATGGAAAAGCAGTCAAGTGCCGTGGGCACATTGCCTATCGGGAACGAAACGGACAACCCTCATGGGAGGAATGGCAGGCAAATACCCTTGCGGCAGAGTTGCTGATGCCAACATTTCTGGTCAACGCCGAAATAGAACTGGCAAGGCTGTGCCTGCCGAATGGAATCCTATACAAATCCGCATCTGACCCGAACTATAAAAAAATTCTGGAGATGGCTGCGCGGATGGGAGTATCGTGGTCTGCTATCAGGATCAGACTACAGCAGATGCAGGTCATAAAAGGCAAACCCATTCACTGCCATCCATTGGACATCATCCGATTTGGAGAATAAACATGATTCAATCAAATAATCGTCCTTTTAAAAATAAACCACTGAGCAATATACAGCAGGCACAATTCAGCATCGGCTGGAGGTTTTGCCCCGTTTGCGGACACAAGCTCTACCAAAAAGATGAGAGCTGTTCAGGCACTATCCGCATAAAGTGTCTCAAGTGCGGCAACGTAGCAACGGTTGATTTAGCCTATCGCAGGCGTTGATTGCTTTATAGGCAAAACACAATTTTAAAAATCGGGTGCATTGCACCCTGAATATGGACTGTTCGTCACCGAGCAACGGGCCATTGCCGCAAGGCAATGTATGAAACGCGCACCAAATAGCCGGGCAACAGCTGATAGAGTGATTTTGCTTTAGAACCGCTCTGTTAGTTGGTTGTCCGGCTATTTTTTTGGCCTTCAGGTAGCCTGCTCCCGTAAAAAGGAGCAGGCTTTATGTTTGTCCATTTTTCGTGGATGCCCCAAGCGGCGAAATATCCGTAGCCTCCAAATTTTCGACTTTTCACGACTTATCGAAAATTTGGAGGTTTATATGAACTACAATAGCGGAAATGCCCGCCGTAACTTCTATGCTAAATGGGTCAAGCTCCGGGAAGAATACCAGGCTGCTGGCATGAAGGAGGATGCTATCCAGAAGATGTATGAGTACGATTTGGCGGTGTTCAATGATGATCGTGCCCACCATCGTTACGATGTCGAGATTCCGAATGCGGAAGATTCCGAAAATCGGAACGATTATGTTGAATATGTGCGAGCCACTACTGTAACGGACACTTATCACGAAACGAAAACGCACTTTGCATGGGTGGGCGAAGTCCAAAACGAACGTCTCCAATCTGGATTAGAGAAGCTGTCGGATGACGACCTTGAACTTCTGACACTCTATGTCTATGCGGGATATAACACGGTGGAATTATCTAAAGTTTATGGCATTGCACAGCAGAATATTAGTAAGCGAATTTTGAAAATCACTAAATTTTTGAAGAACTTTAATTTTCAGGGTGTAGAATAACCGTTTAACTGGGTTCGTAAGTGAAGAGACAATTTCCCAAGCGGCATCTGCCGCAGGGCAAAGCGTCCGACCTCGCGCACCTTGAAAACTGAATAGTTCCGTCATCTGGTACTCCGATAATGATACTTCCGTAATTCGCGGCCCGGTCACAAAGCAGACGGGGTGGCTGAAATGCCAATGAAGCGGTACAAGTCCGCTGCCAGATGTTTATGCCCCACTCGCAGGGAGCCGAGGGCGAATATGCGAGACCTGAACATATTTTATCAGGAGTGACCGGATGCTGTTTTCGGTCTCCGGTCACTCCTGTTCTTTTACATATTTATCCGCTATCCACTTTTACTAACACGGAGGACTACTCAAATGGACGAGTTGAATCCTACGGTGCGCGAACAGGAAATTTATGAGGAGATGGAACTGACCCCGGAAATGATCAAGTCCATCCGAACCCTCTGTGCAACCTGTCTGCGACATTTCGTAGAAGCCAAGGCTTTCAAAATTGCTATCGTGCCGAGTGCAGACAACAGCATGGACACTTGCACTGTCTGTCAGACCCGGCGTGGTTACGATTATGTTGTAATGCACCGTTGATACCGGTGCTTTATCTCAGTCATCGAAGGAGATGATGTGTATCGTATAAAAAGAATTGCTCCCATACTTCAACAGAAACCCGCTGCCTAGGAGGTGCAGTGGGTTTCTTACATATCCAAACGGAGGTCTCGCAATTTGGAATCTACTTTGAAATTCCAACGCGGAGACATCTATTTCGTTCGACTTGACAACCGGACGGGCTCCGAACAAAGCGGAACCCGTCCGGCGGTCATCCTGCAAAACGATGTGGGAAACTCCTGTTCACCGACATTGATCGTTGCGACTTTGACAAGTAAGACAGAAAAGAAAGCTATGCAGCCGACGCATTGTCTGGTGGAACCGGAAGGGCTGGAGCCGTCCATCGTTCAGGCTGAACAGATTTTCACCATCGATAAAAGCCGTGTCAAAAGATTTGTCGGACACCTCACCCCAGAAGAGATGGGGCGGGTCGATGATGCTGTGAAAATCAGCCTTGCGCTGAACCCGATGGGAAGTATCCAAAAACTCAAACCGATCATCCGCTCTACGGCGGCTTACGCACCGCCAGAAGTAGTTGACGGTAAGCCGCCTGTCTATCCCTACACTCCTATCAAATCCGATTTTGAGGACGCAGGAACAGTCGAAGAAATGATGTTATACACCGAACTGCAATCCGCTGTTCACGCAATGATCCAGCGACTTGAATACAGCTTTACCTTTAATCCCAGCTTGCTCACCAGCCCGAAGCGTAAGAAGCAAGTGACTGAGATTTTGACCGAAGCTGAAAAATACATTTGGCGAATTAAGGAGGAAATCAGATGCGCCTGAAGAATGACACTGAAAATTTTGCAGCTTCTTTCAATATCACCCCGCCTTACCAAATGAGGGTGATTCACAGCAGTAAGCTGATCTATCCCCGTGAAATCTACCAGCGGGGTGTGCAGCGCAAGCGGGTGGAACTGATTGCTGCTGACTTCAACGAATACGTTGCGAATGAGCCGAAGATCAGCTTCCGCAACGGCAAGTATTATGTGGTGGATGGCCAGCACACCATCGAAGCGCGCATCCTTCGTAACGGCGGCAGAGCCTTGCCGATTCTCTGCAAGGTCTACACCGGTATGACCATGCAGCAGGAAGCCCTGCTCTTTGCCGAGCAGAACGGCCATTCTGCCCCTTTGTCTGCGGGCATCAAGCTGCGAGCAAAGGTTGCGGGCGATGATGCTCCTTCCAAAGAATTTCTCGCTGCTACCAACCGGGTGGGGCTGGCATTCAACTATGACAGTTTGCAGTTGAGCGACTACCGCATCAGCTGCGTGGGCACCGCGCTCAAGCTGTATAACGAGATGGGCGAAAAGATCTACTGCGAATCCCTGCGGATAATCGTGGCTGCGTGGGATGGCAAGCCCGATTCGTTCCGTGCATCTGTCCTGCGTGGCATGATGCACTTTGTGGAACTGTATCACGGCGAGTTCAGCGAGGAACGGCTGGTTCGTGCGCTTGGCAGCGTCCATCCTATGGAGATTTACCGTGTTGGCAGGGATAACCCTGCAAAGCTGCCCGGATGGAAGAAATACGTTTTTCCCATCTACATGGCTTACAACGGCAAAGGCCGCAAGGACGCCTTGCCGATGAAGTTCTAAAACATATTTCCTATGCCAAGGGGCACCTGCAAGCTGTGGGTGCCTCTTATTACATAATTATATCGCGCTATCGCTACTTTTGAAAGAAGGGCTAGATATGACCAATATGAATGTGATTCCTGTGTCGCAGGATTCGTATATCGTTAATGGCTGCAAAGTGAAAATCACTTATGCAGAAGATGGTGACAGCATGGAGGTTCTTCAGAAACTGATTCATGATACCCTCTGCGAAGAAGCCAAGAATTATAGTTAAATCGACATCCTTGCAACAAGGATAGTCCAGCACTAAAATAATGGTACAGTTGATGCAGCAACCAATTCAAACAAACGAATGTGCGCACAGTATCGTTGTTTTAGTTTTACATAGGAGTGACAACGATGAAAAAACGTGTATATACCTTATACCGTGTTTCGACCATTGGACAGGTCGAAAAGGATGACATACCCATGCAAAAAGAAGCCTGCCACGAATTTGCAGAACGGCAGGGCTGGGAAATCGTCAAGGAGTTTTCCGAAAAAGGCGTTTCCGGTTTTAAGAAATCTGCAAAAGACCGCGATCAGCTCCAGCTGCTTCAGCAGGCTGCTGCTGCCGGAGAGTTTGATGTTCTGCTGGTGTTCATGTTTGACCGTCTGGGTCGGCGTGACGACGAAACGCCCTTTATCGTGGAATGGTTCACGAAGCAAGGGGTCGAGGTCTGGAGCGTAAATGAAGGCCAGCAGCGTTTTGATTCCCATGTCGATAAGCTGATGAACTATATCCGCTACTGGCAAGCATCCGGCGAGAGCATCAAGACCTCTATCCGTACTCGCACCCGTATAGAACAGCTTACGGAAGAAGGTCACTACACTGGCGGCATTGTAGCTTTTGGTTACAAGCGTGTCCAGAAAGGCCGCTTGAACAAAAAGAACCAAGCTGTCTGCGATTTGGAAATCAACGAGGAAGAAGCCGCCGTGGTGCGCCTGATCTTTCAGAAGTATGTTTATGAGGGATACGGAGCAAAACGGATCTGCAACTATCTTGTCAAACACAATATTATGGGGCGCAATGGAAAGAACATTCCTAATATTACGATTGGCAGGATGATTCGTAACAAAGGATACACGGGTTATCTTATCAATGGCAACGTTGAAAAAGAATGCCCTGAGTTGCGGATCATCGAGCCGGAAGTATTTGAAAAGGCTCAGGAGCTACGGGATGCCCGCCGCAGAGAGAAGGGTGAGGACGCAGATTCGTACAGTCCTCATGCCTTGCTTTGTGGTAAAGTGTTCTGTGCCCACTGCGGCAATCGTTTGAATATTACCAGCAGCGGACGCACCCGGCTTCGGGCAGATGGTACTGTCGTAAAAGAAAAGCGTTATCGTTATAGCTGCAACTTTAATGTTCGGCATCCGGGGCAGTGCGATGGACAGTCCGGTTATGGTGTAACGACACTGGACGCAGTTGTAGAAAGCATCGTGTGCATGAAGTTTGAAGAAATTCTGGAGTGCTCCAAGAGCAATCTTCTGGAAGAAATGCGGCGTAAAGATTTGGATGCTGCCAAAAAGGAAGCAACTCGTTGGAAAGAGGAAGTCCAGACCAAGGTTGACGAACAGGATGCGTTAAAAAAGGAAATGATTCGTGTCATCCAAGGAACAAGCGGACTCGACCGCGAGATGATTCAGCAGATGGTCAATGAAAACAAGGAAGCACTGCTTATTGCACAGACTAATCTGGCAGACTCGGAAAAGAAATTGAAGGAGATCGAGGAGCAGAACCAGAAAGCTGAACGTAATTGCAGTGATCTGTTTACATGGGCAAGCACCTATAAGGGCGCTAGTTTTGAAAGGCGTCAGGCTATTTTGAAACAGTTTATCAAAGAAGTGCGTGTCGGACGCGACTATAATATCGAGATCGTTCTCAATGTACCGCTGGACGAATTTGAGGAGTTCAAGCGTCACGCAGCATCGGCTGGACGAGGCAAAAATCAGAAAAATAAGTCGCAAAATCCTCAAAAAGTTGGGCGTTGTACATCAAATGCCGGAATCGTCGTTTTAGACAAAACAGCAGGTGAAACCATAAGCATTGTGCCTAAAAATGCTGCACACGCGATTTTGCGCTGTTAAGACGAATGATGCACGATTTTGCAAAGAAAGACAAAAAGAAACGCCGTATCGCTTAATACGATACGGCGTTTTATGGACTCGAAGGGAGTCGAACCCTCGACCTTTCGGATGCGAACCGAACGCTCTCCCAACTGAGCTACGAGCCCATATTTAAGCCCCCAAAAACCGCTTGGGGGCGCGTGGTATATAACTCCAGATTGTTTAAGGACCGAACGCTCTCCCAGCTGAGCTATAGGCCCATGATGATGACGCTGATAGTGTACCGCGTTTTAGGGCGTTTGTCAAGCAGTTTCGGAGAGCATGAGCGGAGACTTACAACCGGCCAAGCTGCCAGAAGGCTACGGCGCTGGCGGCGGCTACGTTGAGGGAATCCACCCCATGGGACATGGGGATCTTTACGGTGTAATCGCAGGCGGCGATGGTGCTGCCTGCCAGCCCATCGCCCTCGGTGCCCAGCACGATGGCAAGCTTTGGCTCGGCGGCAAGAGCGGGGTCGTCAATGCTGACCGAGCGGTCGCTCAGCGCCATGGCAGCGGTCTTGAAGCCCAGCGCGTGGAGCTGGGCGCTGCCGTTTTCCGGCCAGTCGGCAGGGCAGGTGCCGATCTGCGCCCACGGCACCTGAAACACGGTGCCCATGCTCACCCGCACCGCGCGGCGGCACAGCGGGTCGCAGCAGGAGGGGGTGATGAGCACGGCATCCATGTTCAGCGCGGCAGCGCTGCGGAAGATAGCGCCCACGTTGGTGGAATCCACGATGCCTTCCAGCACAGCCACCCGGCGGGCGTGAGCACAAACCTGCTCCACCGTGCGGGGCACAGGGCGGCGGAAGGCGCACAACACGCCCCGGGTCAGCGCAAAGCCGGTGAGCTGTGCCAGCAGTTCCCGGTCGGCGGTGTACACCGGCACATCGCCGCAGCGGGTCAAGATCTCCTGTGCCGGGCCGGTGATCTGCCTGCGCTCCATCAGCAGGGAAAGGGGCTGATATCCGGCGTCCAGCGCCCGGGCGATCACCTTGGGGCTTTCGGCGATAAAAATGCCCTTTTCCGGCTCCAGCCGGTTGCGCAGCTGCGCCTGCGTGAGCCGGGCGTAGCTGTCCAGTTCCGGGGCGGTAAGGTCGGTGATCTCGTAAATGACAGGCATGGAAACGCTCCTTCAAAACAGATTTTTCCTTATTGTAGCACAAGCCGGGGCAGAATGCAAAATCCCTGCTGCACACAGAGCACAGCAGGGATTTGAATGCAGAAGGAAAAGCAGCCGCTTACTCAGAGCGCAGCGCCTTGACGGGGTTGCTCTTTGCGGCGCTGCGGGCGGGGATCAGGCCGCCCAGCATGGTAAGCAGGGTGGCCAGAACGATCAAAATCAGCGCACCCAGCGGCGGCAGAGCGGCCACCACATTGGCGTTCCCGGCAAGGTGGTGGATCAGCATATTGCCAGGGATCAGCAGCACAAGGCAGAGCACCACGCCCATTACGCCGGAGCACAGGCCGATGATAAAGGTCTCGGCGTTGAACACCTGCGAGACATTGTGTTTGGAAGCACCGATGGCACGCAGGATGCCGATCTCCTTGCGGCGTTCCAGCACGCTGATATAGGTGATAATGCCGATCATGATGGAGGACACCACCAGCGAGATGCCCACAAAGGCAATGAGCAGGTGGCTGACCATGCTGATGATCTCGGTGACCGAGGTCATCAGGGTGCCTACCATGTCGGTGTAAAGGATCACCTTGTCCTCTTCGCCCTGCTGCCGCATGGCGGCGTTGTAGGCGTCCAGCTCGTCCACGATCAGCGCTTTGGTATCAAAGCTGTTGGGGTAGATATAAATGCAGTCGGGCTTGGCGTAGTCTATATAGCCGATGCTGCTCAGAACACTGTCGTAGCTGGAAGCGGAGGAGAGCAGGGTGCTCCTGATCAGATCGGTAAGGTCGGAGCCGGTCATGTTGAGCTGGATCGCGTTCTGGAAGGCAGCAGGGTCGACTTTGAGGGCGCTTTCCACCTGCCCGCTCAGCTGCGCAATGTTGCTTTGGATCGCCTGTGCGATCTTCTGCTCCAGCTGTCCTGCCAGCTGCTGGATGGCGGGGCCGATCTGGCTTTGTACGGCAGCAGTAAGCTGGGTCTGCAATGCCTCGCCCAGCTGGGTGGAGTAGGTCTCCATGACAGCCTGCATATTCTGCTGCAGCACATCGGCAAACTGCTCCTCCAGCCCGGAGTCCTCCAGCAGGTCCCCGATGGATTCCGACAGCAGCTTCTGGAAGGCTTCAGTTTTCATATAGGAGGAAAAGCCCAGCTTGTCCAGATTCAGCAGGCCATTGCTGATGAGATAGCGCTTGTAGCCGTTCATGATCTTTTTCATCAGCTCCTGCAGCGCATCCTGCGAAAGGTGCAGCTCCACACCATCGAACAGCTCCCGCATATCCATGTCCGGCAGGGGCAGTTCGCTCAGGTCCAGCTGAAAGCTGGAGGGGTCGATGAGGGTGGAAAGGTCAAAGGAGCCATCTGTCAGGTCAAAGGCACCGCTCAGGTCAAAATGCAGGGCACTGGTATCGAACTGAAAAGCATCCTTGAGGGCATCCGTGTCCACCGAGAACAGGGAGGCGATGTCCAGCACAGTGCCGCCGGCAGCGCCAAAGGGCTCGCCGGTCAGCACGTTCGTGTCCGGGTCGGCCAGCTGCTGGCGCACGATGGTGCTGTCGGCAGCCTGATCGATCACGTGATAGGTCAGCTCATGCAGATAGTCCAGCCCGGTGTACAGGATGGCAGAGGTGGCATCGGCCTTGGGCTGCACAACGCCCACAACGGTCAGCTCCTCGCTGTCGGCCACGACCTGCTGCATATAATCGGCATCGGCCTGCTTGTTCAGCCAGAGCTTGTGTTCGGCATCATAGGTGTAGCAGTCGGCTTTGTTGACCAGCCGGAAGGTCTTGCCGAGAAACTCTTCGTAGTTGTAGGTGCCGTAATCATCGGGCAGATCGACCAGCTGGTTGCTGGCGTACTGCTGCAGGATCTTGTCCAGCTCTGCCTGATCCCGCATTCCCATGGCGTATAGGGCATAGTCCGAAATGCTGCCGTTGGCGCTCAGCACCAGCACCAGCTCGTTGTACTTTTCCGGCCAGCGGCCGGCTTTTACGTCGTACTGATCCTCATATAGGGCAGGGGTCTCGGCCATTTCGCCGAACACATGGGGACTGGATACCGAGGTGAGCAGACTGGATACCGAGGCGTTCTGACCGGCAAGGTCGGTAAAGGTGGTGTCCGGGTTCAGCTTATGAACTGTGCCGTCTGCGTCCTGCCGGTAGATCAGCGGGGAAGCGTTGTAGGTGTATTCCACCGTGGCATTATCCCGGATGGAACAGGCGTCGCTGTCCAGATAAGCCTTCAAAGAGCGCAGGTCATTGGTGGCAGCGCCGATATTCAGCTGTGCCAGCATCTGCCGGACCGTCACCATGCCCTCCGGGGCGGGGGCAGAGCCAAGCGCGTCGGCATGGGTGCTGGGGTCCAGCAGGCTGGTCAGATCCATGCCGGAGCTGCTGATCTGCAGCGGATAAGAGGCCAGCGTGGAACGCTCCGTTTCGCTGATATAGCGGTTTACACCGTTGGAAAGCGAAAGGATCAGCGCAATACCGATGATGCCAATGGAACCGGCGAAGGCGGTGAGCAGGGTGCGCGCCTTTTTGGTGAGCAGGTTGTTGAAGCTGAGGGAAAGGGAGGTGAGCAGGGACATGGAAGAGTGCCCCATGTTCCGGTGCACGGGGGCTGCGCAAACAGCATCGTCCTCGGGCTCGTAGGGCATGGAGTCGGAGCAGATGACGCCGTCCTTCAGCGTTACGATGCGGGTGGCGTAGCGCTCGGCCAGCTCCGGGTTGTGGGTGACCATGACCACCAGCCGGTCACGGGCCACCTCCTTGAGCAGCTCCATCACCTGAAGGCTGGTCTCGCTGTCCAGTGCGCCGGTGGGCTCGTCTGCCAGCAGGATATCGGGGTTGTTCACCAGCGCACGGGCAATGGCTACCCGCTGCATCTGCCCGCCGGACATCTCGCTGGGGCGCTTGTGCAGCTGGTTGCCCAGCCCCACCTGCTCCAAAGCCTTGGCGGCACGGCGGCGGCGCTCGGCCTTGGAAACGCCCGAGATGGTCAGTGCCAGCTCCACGTTGCCCAGCACGGTCTGGTGGGGGATCAGGTTATAGCTCTGGAACACAAAGCCGATGGTGTGGTTCCGGTAGGAGTCCCAGTCGCGGTCGGTATATTTTTTGGTGGAGATGCCGTTGATGATAAGGTCGCCGCTATCGTAGCGGTCCAGACCGCCGATGATGTTCAGCAGCGTGGTCTTGCCGGAGCCGCTGGGCCCCAGAATGGCCACAAATTCGTTATCCCGCAGGTTCAGGCTGACGTTGTTCAGTGCGTGCTGCACCAGCTCGCCGGTCTTGTATTCCTTGTTGATCTGTTTGAGTTTGAGCATAGATGTGCCTTTCCGGTACCGCGCCGCCGGGCGCTGAGCCTATGGATCAAAGTAAGTGAGAGTTACAGACAATATATAATCTATTATAGCAAAATCTTGTGAATAAACCATGACAAGATAAAGCAGGAAGGACAAAGCCGGCGTTTATCTGCGTGTATAGGACAAAAAAGAGAAAACGGAAAAAGATACCGGTTGAATTTACGGGGCGAACGTGCTATTCTAAAATTGTCAGCGGCGCACGGAACAAAACACGGACGCCCATTGCGCCGCATGAAAAATGTGTCGGAATTGAAAAACTGACGACACATTTCTGAAAAGCCGCATAAACCAGACATGGACAAACATTTCTTTAGGATTGTAACGGCTTCTCCTGCCCCATACAATAAAAAAGGACATTCAAGGCAAAAAAAGCAATGCCCTTGCGGTAAGGAGGAACTGAAATGGAACGTACATTTTCACCCATGATCCGGCAGTATTCTGCCATTGATGGCTTGCAGAAGGCGTATACGCTGGTGTATGCCATGGAGGTGGAGGGCACACAAGGCTGCCGACTGACCTTATGCAGGCTGGGCAGCCGACAGCGGGTGGACAGTCAGTATGTTGCGGCTGCGCCGGAATTCTGCTATCGAATCCTGCGCTATCTGTGCGAGAATGGAGTTCAGCCGGAGATCTGGCAGGATGTTGTCACAGAGCTGACGGCTGTCGACCCGGCAGGAGGGAAAGGCGGCGCTTGGTGTGAACAGTGAGCGAACAGCCCAGCTGCGGGTTGCCCTTGCAAGCTATGATCTGAAGGAACTCCGTGTTCAAAAGCGCTATCTGCAGGAACAGGGAAGCGCCATTGAATGTACCTGCTTTTGCAGCGGGGAAAAGCTGCTGCAGCGGCTGCAGCAGGGTGCCCGCTGCGACGCCGTGGTGCTGTGCAGTGAGCTGGCGGATATGTCTATGGAGCAGTTTGTCCGGCAGCTGTATCAGCTGAAGGAAAGGCCGGTGCTGCTGGTGCAGTGTGCAGGCCGACGCAGAGCTGCGGTGCTGCCGGAAGGCTGCGACCGCTGTTACTGCGTAGAAGGCACTGAGCTGAAAAGGCTGCTGTGGCAGCTTTACCGTATGCCGGGCCAGCAAAACCAGCAATTGGAGCAGCAGTGCGGCCAGCTGTACGAGACATGGGGCATCTCACGTGCAGACATCAATGCCAGATACCTCACCTGTGCGGTCAGCATTGTGTGCAGCACCAGCCAGAAGCTGGCGATCCGCAAGGAGATCCTGCAGGCGGTGAGCGAGCAGTTTGAAGCATCGGTCACTGCGGTGGACAGCGGCATCCGCCGCATGGTGGATCAGCTGGAAGCAAGGCCGGGGCCTGCATGGCTGGCGTTTAAAGCCGATACGGGGCTGGGCAGCGGCAAGCCCACCACCGGCAAGCTGATCTATGCGGTCAGGAGTGCTGTGCTCCGGCAGAAAACAGATAAATAAGTGGTGTCCCGGGAGGCAGAGCAATGAAGCAGCAAAGGACAGACGCGCGGTCACTTACGGCGGATCAGCAAAAGCGGATCGAGGAGGTCTGTTTTCGCTCGCTGGCGCTGATCGGGCACAACTGTGAATATCTGGAACAGCATTTTGACCGCACCGGTGCAGATGAGTCTACCCGGCAGGCAGTGGCGGATATCAACGCCGCTGCTGTGAAGCTGGACCGCACCCTCAGCGAAGCTATGACTTTGCTGGAGTTTCTGCGCGGGGACGAAAAGCCGCAGCTGTATCCGGTCGATCTGTGTGATCTGCTGCGGCAGGTGGCGGCGCAGGCTGATATGATCCGGGCGCAGCTTGGGGTGGAGATCCATCTGGATTACGGCGGGTGGACCTCCTGCTGTGCGCTGGCAGACCGCAGCGATGCAGAGCTGCTGTGTCTGCATCTGCTCTCCAATGCACTGCGTGCCAGCCGGGAGGGCGGCAGTGTCAATATTGCGCTGCGCCGCACCCAGACGGCATGGCTGCTGACCTTTACCGATGATGGCTGCGGCCTGCCCGGCGAAGATGCGCAGGCGGCGCTGGAAAACCGCCGCAGCTTTCTGGGCGGGGCACAGTTGGGGCTGCTGCTCTGTCAGGAGTGCTGCCGCAGGATGGGCTGGAGCCTGCAGCTGGAGCCTGCGCCTGAAAAGGGCACCAGAGCGGTGGTAAGCATTCCGCTGTATGCGGGCGAAAGCCGTCCCGACGGCACAGTGGAGCTGCGCACCGACACGGAGACCGAGCAGGAGCAGCGCCGGTATCATCTGCGCGCTATGCTGGTGCGGGAGATGCGCACCATGCCGGAGCGCGGAGATCCGGAGAAGGAGCTTTAATAATGTAGAGGGGCTGCTGCACAGCGTTTTGTGCGGCAGCTTTTTTTGAGGGAAAAAACGACACTTGTTCACAAAAAGTTCAGCCTTTTGAGCGAAAAATACTATTTTTTTCGTGTAAAATAGACAACATGGATTGAATGCTGCCCGCGATTGGATTATAATAATAGTGTATGCAAAAACGTATTTACTGCATTTTTTATAGCGAATGCTGCTTAAAAACAGCGTAGCTGCGCGATGCAGGCTGCTGAAAAGAGAAAGCTGCCGTTGCACACCTTTGCTGCAAACGGCTGTTTGCCATGGCAGCCGGGGCGTTACGCTCCGGTTATTTGTCCTTAGGAGGGAAAACAAGGTGAGAGTAGGTCTTGACATCGGCAGCACCACCATCAAGTGTGTGGTGCTGGGCGAGCATGATGAACTGCTGTATTCTACATACGAACGACATTATAGTCATATTCTGGAAAAGGCGCAGGAGCTGCTGCGGCGCATTGATGCCGAGCAGCTGCATGGCTGCAAGGCGCTGCTCAGCATCTCCGGTTCTGCCGGTATGGGCTTGGCAGACAGCTGCGGCGTGCCCTTTGTGCAGGAGGTGTTCTCCACCCGCGTGGCGGTCAAGCGCTTTATGCCTAAGACCGACTGCGTCATCGAGCTGGGCGGTGAGGACGCCAAGATCCTGTTTCTGACCAACGGCACCGAGGTGCGCATGAACGGCAGCTGTGCCGGCGGCACCGGTGCTTTCATCGACCAGATGGCCACCCTGCTGAAGATGAGCGCCGATGAGATGAACAAGGCTGCCGAACAGGCGCAGCGCACCTATACCATCGCTTCCCGCTGCGGCGTGTTTGCCAAAAGCGATGTGCAGCCCCTGATCAATCAGGGTGCCCGCACCGAGGATATCGCCGCCAGCATCTATAAGGCGGTGGTCAACCAGACCATCGCCGGTCTGGCACAGGGACGCCCCATCAAGGGCAACATCCTTTATCTGGGCGGCCCGCTCACCTTCAGCACCGTGCTGCGCAAGAGCTTTGACGAAGCGCTGAACGTGACCGGCATCTGCCCGGAAAACAGCCTGCTGTATGTGGCGCTGGGCGCTGCCCTGTATGCCGATAAGGAATTTGTGCTCACCGAGGTGGCCGCTGCGCTGGACAGGTACGCCGCTACCGCTACCTATGCCAGCGAGCCGCCGCTGTTTGCCAGCAAGGAGGAGTACGAGACCTTCCATGCACGGCATATGTCCCACAGTGTGCCCCGCGTGGCCTTTAGTGCTCACTGTGGGCCGGTGCATATCGGCATCGACTCCGGCTCTACCACCGTCAAGCTGGTGGTGGTGGACGAAAAGAGCCAGATCCTGTACACCAATTATCAGCCCAACCTCGGCAACCCGCTGCCCCTCATCCGGGAACAGCTGCTCAAGATCTATAAGGAGCACCCGGGGCTGCAGGTGGCGAGCGTCACCACCACCGGCTACGGCGAGGAACTGGTGAAAAACGCCTTCCGCTGTGATTACGGTCTGGTGGAAACGGTGGCGCATTTTACCGCTGCCAAGTACTTTATGCCGGACGTGGATTTCATCATCGACATCGGCGGACAGGACATGAAGTGCTTTAAGATCGAGGATGGCGCGATCAGCAACATCTTCCTGAACGAAGCCTGTTCCTCCGGCTGCGGCAGCTTTTTGCAGACCTTTGCACAGGCACTGGGCTATGATGTCAAGGAGTTCGCTGCGCTGGGGCTGTTCGCGGACCGCCCGGTGGACTTGGGCAGCCGCTGCACCGTGTTCATGAACAGCTCGGTCAAGCAGGCACAGAAGGACGGTGCCAGCATCGAGAATATCTCCGCAGGCCTGTCCATCAGCGTGGTCAAGAACGCGCTGTACAAGGTGATCCGCGCTTCCAGCCCGGAAGAGCTGGGTCGCAAGATCGTGGTGCAGGGCGGTACCTTCTATAATGAAGCCGTGCTCCGCGCCTTTGAAAAGGAGATGGGCGTGGAGGTCATCCGGCCGGATATCGCCGGCTTGATGGGCGCTTACGGCGCTGCTTTGTACGGCCTGCGCCAGAGCCATAAAAATAACCAGACCACCTCTGCCATGATGGACGAGCAGGAGCTGGAAAGCTTTGCACAGCAGGTGGTCAGCGTCAAGTGCGGCGGCTGCGGCAACCATTGCCAGCTGACCGTCAACACCTTTGCCGATGGCCGCAAGTTCATCTCCGGCAACCGCTGCGATAAGCCCGTTACCGGCAAAAGCGAGGATAACAGCCTGAACCTGTACGCCTACAAGCAGCAGCTGCTGGCCAGCTACAAGCCTGTGCCCGGCAAGCGCGGCTCCATCGGCATCCCGCTGTGTCTGGGCTTCTACGAACTGCTGCCCTTCTGGTACGCCTTCTGGACGAGCCTTGGCTTTGCGGTGCACACCAGCCCGGTGTCCACCCGCGGGCTGTATCTGGCTGGACAGGCTACCATCCCCAGCGATACCGCCTGCTTCCCGGCAAAGCTGAGCCACGGCCACATCAAGGCGCTGAGCCAGATGCAGCTGGACGCCATCTTCTACCCCTGCCTGACCTACAATGTGGACGAGGGCTTGGGCGACAACCACTATAACTGCCCGGTGGTGGCCTACTACCCGGAGGTTCTGGCAGGCAACTGCCCGGAGCTGGAGGGCAAAAAGTTCATCTATGATTATGTGGGCATCCACCGCCCCAAGGACTTTGTGCACAAAATGGCAAAAGAGGTGCTGCCCAAGTACTTTGGCGGCATCTCCGAGCGGGAAGTGCAGGCCGCAGCCGATGCTGCCTACGCGGAGTACGAAGCACACATGGCAAAGATCCGAGTAAAGGGCAGCGAGATCATCGACGAGGCACGCCGTCAGGGCAAGCGCATCATCGTGCTGGCAGGTCGTCCCTACCATGTGGACCCGGAGGTCAACCACGGCATCGACCACCTGATCACCCGCCACGGGGCTGCGGTGGTCACCGAGGACAGCATCTCTAACCGGGTGCAGAAGTTCCCCACCAGCGTGCTGAACCAGTGGACCTACCACAGCCGCCTGTATGCCGCCGCCAAGTACTGCACCACCCAGAAGGATATGGATCTGGTGCAGCTGGTGTCCTTCGGCTGCGGTGTGGATGCCATTACCACCGACGAGACCCGCGAGATCCTGCAGCGGGGCAACAAGCTGTATACCCAGCTGAAGATCGACGAGATCACGAACCTTGGTGCCGTGAACATCCGTCTGCGCAGCCTGTTTGCCGCACTGGACGAGCGGGACGAAGCTGCCGCAGAAAAGGCAGAGTAAAAGAAACCCTGAGATAGGCTGAAAAACTTCCCCCGGCGGGAGAAGTTTTTGCGGGGACTATCTTGTTTAGAGCAACATAGGAGGAACCTATGGAATATAATTATCCCAAATTTACCCCGGAGATGAAAAAGACCCACACCATCCTGATCCCCAACATGGCCGTGACCCAGTTCCGGCTCATGGAGTACGCACTGCGCTGCGAGGGCTACAAGTGTGAACTGCTGGGCAACTGCGGCAGTGCCGTGGCACAGCTGGGGCTGAAGTATGTGCATAACGATACCTGCTACCCGGCGCTGCTGGTCATCGGCCAGTTTCTGGATGCGCTGAACAGCGGCAAGTATGATCTGGAGCACACCGCCCTGCTGATCACCCAGACCGGCGGCGGCTGCCGCGCCTCCAACTACATCCATCTGCTGCGCAAGGCGCTGGTCAAGGCCGGTTACCCGCAGATCCCGGTGGCAAGCCTGAACTTTTCCGGTCTGGAAAAGGACAGCGGCTTCCAGATGACCCTCCCGTTGGCACGCAAGTGCATCGCCTGCATCTTCTACGGCGATATGCTGTGTGCGCTGCGCAATCAGGTGGCCCCCTACGAGAACGAAAAGGGCGCTGCTGACCGCATGGTGGATCGCTGGATCGCCCGTCTTGGCCGTGCCTTGCTGGCCGGAAAAGGCTTTACTTCCCGGGAAATGAAGCACACCTTCCCGCTCATTGCCAAGGACTTTGCCGCCATCCCGGTCACCCGGGTGCCCAAGGTCAAGGTGGGCGTTGTGGGCGAGATCTACGTCAAGTACAGCCCGCTGGGCAACAACGACCTGCAAAAATTCCTTGAAAGTCAGGACTGCGAGGTGAACTTCCCCGGCCTGATGGGCTTTGTGCAGTACTGCGCCTTCAACATGGGCGAGGATCATGTGCTGTACGGCGGCAAGCTGGCTGTAAAGGTAGGCACCGACCAGTTCCTCAACTGGCTGGACAGCGTGGAGCGCGTCATGCTCAAGGCAGAGACGGACGCCGGGTTCTATGCGCCGGGCCTCTTCAAGGAGCTGGTGGAAAAGCCCAAGGGCGTGATCTCGCTGGGCGCAAAAATGGGCGAGGGCTGGCTGCTGACTGCCGAGATGATCGAGCTGGTGCAGGGCGGCTACGGCAACATCGTGTGTGCGCAGCCCTTTGGCTGCCTGCCCAACCATATCGTGGGCAAGGGCATGGTGAACAAGATCCGTGCGCTGTACCCCAGCGCCAACATCACCCCCATCGACTACGACCCCAGCGCCACCCGGGTCAATCAGGAAAACCGCATCAAGCTGATGCTGGCTGTGGCAAAGGAGCGCCTGAACGCCCCCGCAGAAGCCCAGCCGCTTACGGCAGAGCAGCTTGCCGGCGGCGCTCCTCAGGTCGGCGCTACCGTGTAACAAAAGCAAATACGATAAAAACAGGGGGAGCCGCTGCACGGCATTTTTACGCAGCAGCTCCCTTTTTGCAGGAAAGGAACCGCCATGGAAAAGCCCGCAGCTGCCTGTTATCATCTGCCCGGCCTGTTCGAGTTTTACGAGTTGTACCGCCGTTTTTTGCCGCTGTACCGGGAACACCGGGAATATTTTTACGACTGGTGCGCCATCGGCTCTATCTACGGCGCACCGGCGGGCTGCATCTGGGGCGGGGGACGCATCTCCTGCGGCGGGGCAGCTGCGCGCGAGGTGCTGGCGCTGCTGCGGGAATACGGCATCTCCGGGCGGCTGACCTTCAGCAACTCCCTGCTGCGGGGTCAGCACCTTGCCGACCCGCAGTGCAACGCCCTGTGTGAGCAGTTTGCCAAAGCGGGCAGTGTGCCAAATGGCGTGATCGTCCATTCCGATTTGCTGGCGGACTATCTGCGGCAGCGCTGGCCGGAGCTGTATCTGGTTTCCTCCACCACCAAGGTGCTCACCGATTTTGCGCAGCTGCGGCAGGAACTGGAAAAGCCGCAGTTCCGGTATGTGGTGCCGGATTTCCGGCTGAACCCGGCGCTGAAACAGCTGCGCACCCTGCCGCCGGAGCAAAAGGCCAAGGTAGAGTTTTTGTGCAACGAGTGCTGCTGGTTCGGCTGCACCGAGCGCAAGCGCTGCTACGAGACGGTCAGCCGTCAGAATCTGGGCGAGGACTGCCCGGATCACCGCTGCGCCGCCCCGGATGCTGCCGGGGGCTATCGCTTTTCCAAGGCGATGCGCAGCCCCGGATTTATCGGGGTGGAGGATATCCGGCAGCGGTATCTGCCCGCAGGTTTTTCCCACTTTAAAATAGAGGGCAGGGGACTTGGCAGCGCACTGGTGCTGGAATTTCTGCTCTACTACATGACAAAGCCGGAATACCAGTTGCAGGTGCGGGAGGCAATTTATCTGGACAATATGCTGGATCTTTTTTAAGAAAATCGCACCGGGCAGACCGTTTTCTGTCCGGTGCTGCTTTTTACCGGCGGGATTTGCACATGAAAACTTTCTTTTCCCTCCAAAGCGTGTTACAATAAATAAGATATTATTTTTAGAAGCTGCTTACGAAAGCAGCTTCCTGTAGGAGCAGTGCATGGAAACAACGCAAAAACAGATCGTACTGGGCATTCTGGCCCATGTGGACTCCGGCAAGACCACCCTCTCCGAGGCAATGCTCTACCGCGCCGGTGCCATCCGCAAGCTGGGGCGGGTGGATCACGGAGACGCCTTTCTGGATACCGACAGCTTGGAAAAAGCACGCGGCATCACCATCTTTTCCAAGCAGGCGCTGCTTACGGCGGGCAATACTGCCATTACTCTGCTGGATACCCCCGGCCATGTGGATTTTTCCACCGAGACTGAGCGCACCTTGCAGGTGCTGGATTACGCCGTGCTGGTGGTCAGCGGAACGGACGGCGTGCAGAGCCATACCGAAACGCTGTGGCGGTTGCTGCGGCGCTACCATGTGCCTACCTTTGTATTCGTGAACAAGATGGACCTGCCCGGCATGACCCGGGAGCAGCTGCTCAGCCAGCTGAACCACCGCCTTGGCGAGGGTTTTGTGGATTTTGGCGCAGAGCCTGCTGCCCGCAACGAAGCACTGGCGCTGTGCGATGAACAGCTGATGGAGAAAATGCTGGATGCAGGCACCCTGACCGATGCAGACATCATCCCCGCAGTTGCCCGGCGGCACGTTTTTCCGTGCTGGTTCGGGGCGGCACTGCGTCTGGACGGAGTGGATGCACTTCTGGAGGGGCTTGACCGCTACACCCGCCCCGCCCCGGCACTGCACGCCTTTGGCGCAAGGGTATTCAAGGTGTCGCAGGACGAGCAGGGCACCCGCCTGACATGGCTGCGGGTCACCGGCGGGGAACTGAAGGTAAAGGCTCTGCTCTCTGGCGAAGCGGACGGTGAGCCGTGGGCAGAAAAGGCAAACCAGCTGCGGCTGTATTCCGGCGCAAAGTATACCCTGACCGAGGTCATCGGCCCGGGACAGGTGTGTGCCGTGACCGGCCTGACCCATGCAAAGCCCGGCACCGGGCTTGGGGCAGAGCGGGACAGCGATGTGCCGGTGCTGGAACCGGTGCTCAGCTATCAGGTGCTGCTGCCGGAGGGCGCGGATGTGCACGCCGCACTGGGCAAGCTGCACCGGCTGGAGGAGGAAGAACCCCAGCTCCATGTGGTGTGGAACGAAAGCTTGGGCGAGATCCATGTGCAGCTGATGGGCGAGGTGCAGCTGGAGGTGCTGCGCAGCCTGCTGGCAGAGCGGTTCGGGCTGGAAGTGTCCTTTGGCCCGGGTGGCATTTTGTATAAGGAGACCATCACCGAGCCCATGGAGGGCGTAGGACACTACGAGCCGCTGCGCCACTATGCCGAGGTGCATCTGCTGCTGGAACCGCTGCCCCGGGGCAGCGGGATGCAGTTTGCCGCCGACTGCCGGGAAGAGGTTCTGGACAAAAACTGGCAGCGGTTGGTGCTGACCCATCTGGAAGAAAAGCAGCACCTTGGCGTTTTGATCGGTGCACCGCTGACGGATGTGAAAATCACCCTGCTCACCGGCAAAGCGCACCTCAAGCACACTGAGGGCGGCGATTTCCGGCAGGCTACCTACCGTGCCGTGCGGCAGGGGCTGATGCTGGCAAAAAGCCAGCTGTTAGAGCCGTGGTATGCCTTCCGGCTGGAAGTGCCGGTGGAGAACATTGGCCGCGCCATGAGTGATATCCAGCGCATGGAGGGCAGCTTTGACCCGCCGGAAAGCGGCACCGACACGGCTACCCTGACCGGCTTTGCGCCGGTATCTACCATGCGCAGCTACCCCATGGAAGTGGTCAGCTACACCCGCGGCAGGGGACACCTGAGCCTGACGCTGGACGGCTACCGCCCCTGCCACAACGCGCAGCAGGTCATTGCAGAGAGCGGCTATCAGCCGGAGCATGATCTGGAAAACCCCGCAGATTCCGTGTTCTGCGCCCATGGTGCCGGCTTTGTGGTGCCGTGGAGCGAGGTGCGCAGCCATATGCACGTTGAAAGCGGCTGGGGCAAGGCAAAGCCTGCCCGCCCGGAGGTGCAGGCTGCGCCCCAGCGCCGCGCTATGGCCTACCGCGCCACGCTGGAAGAGGATGCCGAGCTGCTCAAGATTTTTGAACGCACCTACGGCCCCATCAAGCGGGACCCGCTGGCGGCTTTCCGTCCGGTGCAAAAGACCGAACGCCCGGATTTTGCCGCCGAACAGTGGGAAATTGCCCCGGAGTATCTGCTGGTGGACGGCTACAACATCATCTTTGCGTGGGACGAGCTGAATGCGCTGGCAAAGGAAAGCTTGGACGCTGCCCGCCGCAAGCTGATGGATATCCTGTGCAACTATCAGGGCTACCAGAAGTGCGTGCTCATTCTGGTGTTCGATGCCTACCGCGTGCCCGGCAGCCCGGGTGCCATTGAGCAGTACCACAACATCCATGTGGTCTATACCAAGGAAGCCGAGACCGCCGATATGTTCATCGAGCGGGTCACCCACGAGATCGGCAAAAGCCGCCGCGTCCGGGTGGCGACCTCGGACGGCATGGAGCAGGTCATTATCCTTGGTCACGGCGCGCTGCGCGTGTCCGCCCGGATGTTTCACGAGGAAGTGCAGAACGTGGAAAAGCAGATCCGCGCCCTTGTGCAGGGACAGGCGTAATGCCGCCCCTGATTTTGAGAGAATGCATTTGCAGCGGCCTATTGGCCGCTGCAAATGCTAAATCTAAAATAATTATTCCGCTAGAAATGCCCAGAGCAACGCGGAGGGCATTCAAATCGTTCCACTGGAGGTGCACCCATGGCTGTGGAAATTACCGAAGAATTTGTCTGGCAGAGCATCCCGCCCCGTGCCCGGGACAGCCATAAGGGTACCTTTGGCAGCGTGCTGGCGGTGGCGGGCAGTGCCTTTTACCGGGGCGCTGCTCTGCTGGCAGCCGAGGGCGCACTGCGCACCGGGGCGGGCATCGTTACCCTTGCCAGTGTGGAACCGGTGGTCAGCGCCGCCGTCACCCGTCTGCCGGAGTGCTGCCTGTGCCCCTGTAAGGAGGGCGCACAGGGCGGCATTGCGCCGGAAAATGTGCCGCTGCTCCGGCGGCAGAAGGCTACCGTTCTGCTGCTGGGACCCGGCCTTGGCGGCACAGCGCAAAGCGCTGCCCGGGCCGCCGAGACCCGCACGCTGGTGCAGCAGCTTCTGCCCGGCTTTGCCGGGGCTGCGGTGCTGGACGCAGACGGCCTGAACGCCGCCGCGCAGCTGCTGGCCGAGGGCAAGCCCTTTCCGCACCCGGCGGGGGAGCTGGTAGTCACCCCGCACCCCGGCGAGATGGCGCGCCTGACCGGGCTTTCGGCGGCAGAGCTTGCCGCCGACCGGGAGGGGATTGCCCTGCGGTATGCCAAGGCGTGGAACGCCGTGGTGGTGCTGAAAGGGGCACACACCGTGGTGGCAAGCCCGGACGGGCGGGTGTGCGTGAACCCCACCGGCAACCCGGGGCTTGCCCGGGGCGGCAGCGGGGACGTGCTGGCTGGGATGCTTGCGGCGCTGCTGGCCTGCGGTCTGCCCGCTTACGAAGCCGCTGCCTGTGCGGTATACCTGCACGGTGCCGCCGCCGACCGCGCCGCTGCAAAGCGCGGCGAGTACGGGATGCTGCCCCACGATATCCTGCCGGAGCTGGGCGCACTGTTTGCGGAAAACCAGAGATAAACGAGAAGCGGCAGCTGCACAAAACACCGTGCAGCTGCCGCTTTTTGGGGTGAAACGATTTGGAATGCCCTCCGCTTGCGCTCTGGGCATATTCAGCGGAATGATTATTATAATTTGTGGTTCAGAAACGTCTGCGGACGTTTCTGAACCACTTTTTCACGCTAGGGGTCGTGATGGGAAACGGCAGTTACAGCGCTCGTTTCCTGCGGAAACGGTTGCGCTGTAATAGAACCATGCAGATTCAACCCGGTGAAAATGGAATGCAGAATGTCCGCCGGATTTAGCGGAACTGGCTGAGATATTCCTCCACCGAGCGGGTCATCTCCTTGGAAAAATCGGAGTTATACTTGCGGTTGCAAAAGGCGGTGCACCACTGCTCAAAGGGCGCGTTGCCAGCCTTGTAGCCAAAGGCGTCCCGCAGCTCCGCGCCGTCCATGGTGCGGTAGCCGTTTTCGTGCACGATGTGCTCCATGGCGCAGCGCTGGGGCTTTACGCGGTCTTTCTGCTGCTGGGTGGGCCAGCCGAACACCAGCATTACCGCCGGGAACACATAATCCGGCAGGTGCAGCAGGCTGCGCTGGGTTTCGCAGTTCTCCATGATATCCCCGATGTAGCACGAGCCGATGCCAAAGCTCTCGGCGGCGACTACGGCGTTCTGGGCGGCAATGGCGGCATCCGTGACTGCCAGCATCAAATCGCCCACACCCGGGGTGCGGGGCGTGCAGCCGACCTCTAAGTAGGCATCGTACCACTTTTTGCAGTCGGCGCAGAACACCAGCACCAGCGGCGCTTTGGCAATAAAGGGCTGGTGGTCGCAGCTTTCGGCCAGCGCTTCCTTCAGTGCCGGGTCGGTGATGTCTAAAATGGTATACAGCTGCTGACAGCCTGCAGAGGGTGCCTGTGCGGCAGCTTCTAAAATGGCCTGCTTCATCTCGGCAGGGATGGGCTTTTCTTCATACACCCGCACCGACTTGCGGTCGAACAGGCTTTGCAGGATAGGATTGCGCTCGGTCATGGGAACACCTCCGTGTTGTGTTTATTCATAGTCGATGGGCAGGGTGGGCAGGCCGTTCAGTTCCAGCCCGGCGGTGTGCCCGGCAATGTACTGGTAGTAGCCCTGTGCCGCGATCATCGCGCCGTTGTCGCCGCAGAACTTCAGTTCCGGCAGGTAGACCTTTGCACCCAGCTTTTGGGCACCGTCGTTTACCAGCTGGCGCAGACGGCCGTTGGCGGCTACGCCACCGGCAAGACACACCTGCTTTGCCCCGGTATCGGCAGCGGCAAGCAGCAGTTTTTCGGCCAGAATGCCCGCAATGCGCTCCTGAAAGCTGGCAGCAAGGTCGGGGACGTTTACTTCCTCGCCCTTCATCTGCGCCTTGTTCACCTCGTTGAGCACGGCGGTCTTTAAGCCGGAAAAGCTCACGTTGTATTTGCCCTCCACATGGGGCACCGGCAGACGGTAGGCCTTGGGGTCGCCGGTCTTGGCGGCAGCGGCTACGCTGGGGCCGCCGGGGTAGGGCAGACCCAGCGTGCGGGCTACCTTGTCAAAGGCTTCGCCCGCAGCATCGTCTACGGTATGACCCAGAATGTGGTAGTGGGTGTAGTCCTGCACTTCCACGATATGGCTGTGCCCGCCGGAGGCCACCAGACACAAAAAGGGCGGCTTGAGTTCCGGGTGGGTCAGATAGAGCGCGGCGATGTGTCCCCGCAGATGGTGCACCGGCACCAGCGGCTTGCCCGCTGAGTAGGCCAGCCCTTTGGCAAAATTTACGCCCACCAGCACCGCGCCGATAAGCCCCGGCGCAAAGGTGACGGCCACGGCGTCCACATCGTTTATGGTCTTGCCGGCGTCCAGCAGGGCTTTTTTGACCGTAGCACTGATAAATTCGCAGTGGCGGCGGCTGGCGATCTCCGGCACAACACCGCCGTACAGCGCCTGCTCCTTGACGCTGGTGGAGATGACGTTGCTCAGCAGGTGCCGCCCGTCCTCCACCAGAGCGGCGGCAGTTTCGTCACAAGTAGACTCGATTCCGAGAATGATCATTTTAGTGTGCCTCCAGCCAGTTTTTGCCTGCGTGCACATCGGTGCTCAGGGGCACCGCGTACTGTACGCAGCCTTCCATTTCCTCCCGCAGGATGCGGGCGGCCTGCTCGGCCTCTGCCTCCGGGGCCTCCACGATCAGTTCATCGTGGACGGTCAAAATCAGGCGGCTGGCCATTTTTTCGTCCCGCAGGCGCTTCCACACCCGCACCATGGCCAGCTTGATCACGTCCGCAGCGGTGCCCTGAATGGGGGTGTTGCGGGCCATGCGCTCGCCGCTGGCGCGCACGTTGAAGTTGGTGCTGGCCAGCTCCGGCAGGGTGCGGCGGCGGCCGAACAGGGTGGACACATAGCCGTTTGCCTTGGCGTCCGCGATGGTCTTGTCCATATAGCCGCTCACGCTGGGAAAGGCCGCCAGATAGTTCTTGAGGAAGGCGTCTGCCTCCTTCACAGTCACGCCGATATCCTTGGAAAGGCTGTACGCGCCCTTGCCGTACATGATGCCAAAGTTGATGGCCTTGGCAGAGGAGCGCAGCCGGGGCGTTACCTCGCTCTGCGGGATGCCGTAGATCTTGGCGGCGGTGCTGCGGTGGATATCCTCACCGTTCAAAAAGGCCTGCTGCATATGCGCGTCCCCGGTGATATGCGCCAGAATGCGCAGTTCGATCTGGCTGTAATCCGCGTCCACCAGCACGCAGCCCGGCTTTGCAACAAAGTAGGCGCGCAGCTGGCTGCCCAGCTCGGTGCGGATGGGGATGTTCTGCAGGTTGGGGTTATCGGAGGAAAGCCGTCCGGTGCGGGCTTCGGTCTGGTTGAAGGTGGAGTGGATGCGCCCGTCCTCGCCAATGACCTTGAGCAGACCCTCCACATAGGTGGAGTTCAGCTTCTGGTAGGCGCGGTACTGCAAAACGTCCTCCACCAGCGGGTACTCGCGCAGGCTTTCCAGCGTTTCGGCGTCGGTGGACCAGCCGCGCTGGGTCTTTTTGCCGTGGGGCAGACCCATGGTGTCGAACAGCATCTCGCCCAGCTGCTTGGGGCTGTTGGGGTTGAAGGTGGCGCTGCCGGTCTCCATGTGGATGCGGGTCAGCACCTGCTCCAGCTCCTCCCGCAGCTTTACGCCGAACTGCTCGATGCCGTCCTTATCCACCAGCACGCCGGTGCGGGTCATATCGGCCAGCACCTGTGCCAGCGGGAACTCGATCTCGTTGTACAGCGCATCCTCGCCGCAGGCGGTGATCTCGGCCTTCATCCGGGCAAACAGGTCGGCCAGCCGCCCGGCGTCCGGGTAATCGGTGCAGGTAAAGGCGGCAGCGGCCTTGTAGGCGGGGATCAGCTCGCTGATCTGGTACTTGGAGGCAGACGCATCCAGCAGATAGGCGGCCAGCTTGCCGTCCCAGACGATGCTGCTGCCCCAGCCGCCGGCAGCCATGGCTTTGGCGTAGAGGGGCGCGGAGTTGAACACATCCAGCGTCACATCGGCGTTGTCCAGCAGCCGCAGCAGGTCGGCGTCCTCCAGCGGATAGACGGTGGTGTCCTGCACGGCATACCAGCTTTCCGGCTGCAATACCACGTTGCGGGTGCCCTGCTTGCCGGTAACGGCGGGGCGGGCAGCCACCAGATAATGTCCGGCGGGGGTCAGGGGCAGGGGAGCAAGTTCGGCTTCCGGCAGCTCCACGGCCTGCTCCTCGGCGGCGGCTTCCGGCGCTACGCCGTCCAGCCCGAACCGCGGGATCAGGGAGTGGATCTCCAATTCCTGCAAAAGCCGCACGGCGGCAGGCTTGTTGCCCTCGCCCACGGTGTAGGACCCCTCGGCGGTGTCGATGGGGGCGTTGGTGCGGATGGTGCCCAACGTGTGGCTCAGCTCGGCCATGGACTTGTCCTCTAACAAGTGCTCCCGCTGCTTGGGCTTGATGCGCTTGTCGTCAATGTTCTGGTACACGCCCTCCAGCGAGCCGAAAGTCTGCACCAGCGAAAGGGCGGTCTTTTCGCCGATGCCCTTCACGCCGGGGATGTTATCTGAGGTGTCACCCATCAGGCTCTTCACCTCAATAAGCTGCTTAGGCGCAAGGCCGTATTTTTCCTGAATGGCGTCCTCGTCCATCACCACGGTCTTGCTGCGCCCCATCACGGTAGCAGCCAGCAGTACGGTGGTGCTCTCGCTCACCAGCTGCAGGCTGTCGCGGTCTCCGGTGGCAAGGAAACAGTCGTCCTTGCGGGCGGCGCAGGCAGCAGCCAGTGTGCCCAGAATATCGTCCGCTTCCCAGCCCTCGGCGGTAACGGTGCGGTAGCCAAGGTCTGCCAGCAGCTGCTTGAGCACCGGCATCTGCTGTGCCAGTTCCTCGGGCATGGCGTGGCGGGTGGCCTTGTAGCCATCGTACATTTTATGCCGGAAGGTGGGAGCTTTCAGGTCAAAAGCCACGGCCACCTCGTCCGGCTGGCACTCCTTGAGCAGGGAGAGCAGAATGTTCAAAAAGCCATAGATGGCGTTGGTGTAACGTCCGTCCTTGGTGGTCAGCAGCTTGATGCCGTAAAAAGCGCGGTTGGCAATGCTGTTGCCGTCAATGACCAGTAAACGCATAATGCAGTTCCTCCGTTGCGTAATTTCACATCTTATAGTATAGCACAAAACCGCACCGCGCGGGAGCTTTTTGCGTAAAAAAGAGAAGTGGTTGCTTTTCGTGATGCCGTCTCTCGTAAAAATGCGATCGTCACGGCTCGTAATCCGTGACGATCGCATCATTTATAATGTTCTTCCGCTGCCTATGCCCAGAGCAGCGCGGAGGGCATTTCAAATCGTCCCGCCGCAAAAAAAGCTGCCACACAAGCTGTGCAGCAGCCTTACCGATGCCGGGCTTACTCCTCGATGCGGATGGCGCTTACCGGGCAGCTCTGGGCTGCGGTGACGGCCTGCGGCACCTCCTCCGGCGGGATGGGGCCGGGCTCTGCCACAGCCAGAACCCCCTCCATGCGGAACACAGCGGGGCACAGCCCGGCGCACTGGGTACAGCCGATGCACAGCTCAGGGTCTACGAATGCGTTCATGCAAACACCTCCTTTGCGGAAAGCATTGCCCGTTTTGCCGCAAATTATGCCTATGCAAGCGGTTTGCGGTGTGGTACAATAAGACCGCCGGGAACCGGCAGGAGGAGATAAGATGAATATCCAGATCTTTGGCACGAGCAAGTGCTTTGATACCAAAAAGGCGCAGCGCTATTTCAAGGAGCGCGGCATTAAGTTCCAGATGATCGACCTGAAGGAAAAGGGCATGAGCCGGGGCGAGTTTGATAACGTGGCGCGCGCCTTGGGCGGCTGGGAAAAGCTGGTTGACCCGGCGGCAAAGGACAAGCAGACCCTTGCGCTGCTGGATGCACTGGTGGACTGGCAGAAGGAGGACAAGCTGTTTGAAAACCAGCAGCTGTTCAAGACCCCCATCGTGCGCAACGGACGCAAGGCCACCGTGGGCTACCAGCCCGAGATATGGAAGGACTGGGAATAAAAAGCCTGCTTTCACAAAAAAACCACCGGTATAGGTTTTGCACTCTGCGGCCGGATGTGGTATACTGTTGGGTAGACAAAAAACTTTGGGAGACTCAGACCAATGAAAAATACGATCACCCCGGAAGAACACGCCCGGATCAAGCGCCGCCGCTGGCGGCAGACCTTGGGTCTGCTGATCACGGTGCTGGTGCTTATCGGGTTTATCACGGTGCTGCGGGCCGGTGTGGGCCTTGTGGCAAACCTGTTTGACGATACCGCACAAAAACAGGAATACGAGGACAAGCTGGAGGGTCTGGTATTGTTCGACCCCATGCCCTTTGACGGCATTGAGAACATCGACGACCTGACCCTGCGGGAAGCAGCCGTGTGGGGCTGTGTGTACAGCATTCAGGAGACACAGGGCGGCTTTGATAACTACAATACCGATCCCGAGACCGAGCAGCTGCTGCTGCCCTCGGTGGAAGTGGATGCCTATCTGGCAAAGCTGCTGGGCCCCGGCTTCAAGCTGACCCACCGCAGCTTTGACATGGAGGATATGACGATCGAGTTTGACGAGACCACCCAGTGCTACAAGATCCCCATCACCGGTACGGTGGGCTACTACCGCGCTACCGTGGTCAAGCTGTTCAAGCGCAGCGGCAAACTGCACGTCACCGTGGGCTATATCCCCACCGCAAGCGCGGACGACAGCATCATCAACCCCTCCTCGGACACCCCCACCAAGTATATGGATTACCTGTTCGAGCGCCAGAGCGGCAGCTGGTATCTGACCGGCCTGACCGAGAGCGAGACCAAGCCCGAAAGCGCCGCAAGCTCCGCTGCTGCGCAGCCGGAGCCTATGGCGGAAAGCGATGTGCAGGACGCCATTCTGGCCACTGCCGGAGATTCCGCTGCGGCAGATTCGGCTGCTGCTTCGGCTGTCCAGCCGGAAGCGCAGGCAGAAGCGGGTGCAGATAGCGCCGTGGCAGAAGCCCCTGCCGCTGAGGATGCCGCCAGCACCGCAGCGTAAAATGTAAATGAAAACACCCGACTGTGAGTTTGCCTTCACAGTCGGGTGTTTTTGGTATAATAGAAATCGTTGTAAAGAGTTAACGGGTTCGCCCTCTCAGTCAAAGCCTAGCAGCTTTGACAGCTCCCCCAAAGTGGGAGCCCTTGGCAGTCCACGCAAAGTTCATCTCTTTGCCAAGGCCTCTCCCTTTGGGAGAGGTGGCACGGCGTAAGCCGTGACGGAGAGGGCGAGGTTGCTGACCGCGTATGAGGAGGTGCTTTATAATAGTTGGCGTTATTTCAAGTCAAACCTTACCACTACCAGCCGGTACCACAGGTAGGGAACCATGTTCCATATCATCCACAGTTCCATCAGGATATAATTGGGCAGGTCTTTCAGGCGGAAGGGGCGCTTGCCCAGCTTGCCCGCTTTGAGCAGGGCAAAGGCTTCGTGCATTCCTTTGTCCCAAGCCACGCCAAAGCCCTGCTTGTGGAACTTGTAGCACTTGAGCAGATAGCCTAGCGTCAGCGGGATAAAGTTGAGCACCAGCATCAGCAGCGGCTCGTTTTTGAGCGGCAGCAGAATGCTGTTGCGGCCGCTCTGCTGGCTTTTAAAGGCGTTGTATTTGACAGCGCCGGTGCTGGCACCGCAGATATGGTAGCACTTGGCGGCGGGGCAGAGCACGTTTTTGTAGCCGGCATTGTTGGCGCGCCAGCTCAGGTCTACGTCCTCAAAGTAGGCAAAAAAGTTTTCGTCAAAGCCGCCGATCTCGTCCAGAATGCTTTTGCGGTACAGCGCTGCGCCGCCGCAGGCCGAGAAGATACGCTTTTGCTTTGTGTAGCGGCTGACGCGGCGGCCATCGCCGGTCTTGCAGGCAAAGCCCATCCATGTTACATAGTCCCCGGCATCATCGGCCAGCTCCCGCTCAAAGTGACGGATCATCAAACTTTGCACCGCAAAAATTTTGGGGTCGGCATCGGCGGCGCGCAAAAGCTCGGCCAGCCACTGCGGCTCGGCAAAGGCGTCATTGTTGAACAGCACCACATATTTGCTCTGCGCCCGGGCAATGCCCTGATTCACTGCGTAGGAAAAACCGGTGTTGCGCCCGTTTTCGATCAGGGTAAAGTTGGGGCGGGTGCAGTAGCTGCGGGCTTGTTCCAGACTTTCATCGGTGGAACCGTTGTCCACCACGATCAGGTCAAAATCCTGCTCGGTCTGGGCGTAGATGGACTCGATGGAGTCCTTCAGCCAGCCCTTGCCGTTGATATTGGGGATAACGATGGTTGCTTTGCTCATAAGTTTTTCTCCTGCGGATGTACAGATCCAAGGGGTATTATAGCATAACCCCCCGCAAAAAGAAACGGGCAAATGCTGCGCCCGGGGAAGCTTGCCCTTCGCTCAGCAGAAGCGGATGCGGTACTCCCGGGGGGTGCAGTGCTTGATCTCCCGGAAGGTCTTGATAAAGTAGCTTGCGTCCGAAAAACCGCATTCCAGCCCCACCTCGCCGGTCTTGAGCCGGGTGGAGCGCAGCAGCTCGGCGGCTTTTTCCACCCGGAACTGCTTGACGTACTGGATGGGCGTGATGCCCAGAAACTGCCGGAAACTGCGCAGACAGGCACTTTCGCTCAGGGCTACGCATCCGGCCAGCTTTTCCACAGTCAGTTCCTCGGCGTAGTGCTCCTCTACATAGCGCAGCATCTGCTTCATCCGCTCCGAGGCGATCTGTTCCTGCTCCGATACCTTCACCTTGCCGCTGACGCATTGGGTAATGAGCAGCCGCAGGGCGGCGGTAAGGTGGTACCGCACCCGGTTCTCGTAGTCAAAGGGCTCGTCTGCCACGCCCTTCCACGCCTCCCGCAGGCAGAGCAGCACCTGCCGCTGCCATGGCACGGCCTCGTCCAGCAAAAAGAAGGGCGGCGTGCCCGGCTGCAAAAGCGGGCGGATGAGTTTTTGCCAGAACACGGTGTCCATGCCGCCGACAAGCCTGGGCTGAAATACACCGGAGTGCAGCAGCGCCCTGCCCTCAGCAGGCTCTACCGCGTGCAGCGCCCCGGAGTTGATAAACACGCCCTGCCCGGTCTGCAGGGTCAGGCGGGTCTTGTTCACATCCACATGAATGGGCCCCAGCGCCGCCAGAATAAACTCAAATTCCTCGTGCCAGTGCCACGCCACCGAGTAGCAGGAAAGATCCTCGGCGTAGCAGGCGATAGGGAACAGCGGGCTGCCGTGCTGGGTCTGCTCCCGCCCGGCGGCATCAGCCACCACGGCAGTAGCACTGGAAAGCCCCACCCGGCCGCTGGTATAAGAGGCACAGCTTGTCTGATATGCCATATTCACCAATTCCTTTCCGCAATACTTTGAATGTTTTTTATCAATGCCGATTTTGTTGCATATACTATGCGGTTTTGTTCTATGATTCAAGATTGTTTTGTGGTATTATCCTATCAGAGCTTCCAAGCTCAGTATAGCACCAAGGCAGCGGGAACGCAAGCTGTGCAAGCATTCCCATGCCGGGCAAAACCGCTATCCTCCCGCCGTCTGACGGAGTTACAGCCGGACGGCAAGTGTAATATAAACCATTTTATCAAGGAGGTATTCCTATGCTTCGTATCGAGTATTTTGATAAGGAACGTTTCATGCGCCAGCTTTCTGCCAGCCACGGCAGCGTGCTGCTGCATCTGGACAACGGCAAGACCTGCGACCTGAAGCAGGACGCTACCGCACGCTCCATGCTGCAGATGATGGACACTGCCCCCAAAAAGGGCTTTGACCTCACCGTGACCGACCCCGCCGACGTGACCGGCTTCCTGCGCTATATGCTGGAGGCAGGCCGCACCGAGCGCATGGCCGGCTGAGTAATGCCAATCTCTTATCCCAATAAGTGTCACAGCTAATGCAAAGCGCCCGCTCCGGTCAAAGCCGGGGCGGGCGCTTTGCCTGTTTTACCGGAAGGCTTGCGCAGGCGGGCGGTCTGTGGTAAGCTGAAAGCAGAAAAAAGACGGAGGGAACGACTATGAACCTGAAGGAAGCATTCCGCTACCAGAACAAGCTTCAGTCCCTGCTGGACGAGGCACAGGGCATTCTGGACTGCGATTCCAATGTGACCAAGGTAGCTAATACCTACCTGCGCCACAAGGTGATGCCCGAGGCTGAGGACGAGACCGTTATGGACGTGGCACAGACCGAATATGCAGAGCAGATCACGGACATTGCCCGGTTCATGCTCTATCTGCTGGAGGAGAAGAGCCGCCTGTTTGCCGCCATCCGCAAGGCAAAGGATGCGCTGGACATGGATATGGACAGCGAGGTCAGCCTGAATGCCGCGCGGCAGAGCATTGCCCGCACCTTCAAGCGGATGAACGATCTGCGCAGCTCCGAGCAGCTGCTCTCCGGCGGGGGCACCGGATACCGCTTCAACGCCGAGGGCAACCAGATCTCCTACTGCTGCGATGTGAAGCGGGTGACCACCATCAACTACGACCGCAAGGTCATCCATGCTGCGCTGAGCAAGCTGAACCGGCAGGCAGACGAGACCTCCAACCGGCTGGACCTCTGCCTTGTGACCTCCAAGGTAGACTACACTGTCCCCTTTGATGTAAATGCCAGCTTTGCCGAAGCCTTTGAGATCTATCTGGAAAACGCCAAAAACTAAATAAACGTTCCACCGGCTATTTTGGGTGCGGCAAGCGCCGGGTGCACGGCTGCCGGTTCAGGTGCAGATGAACTATAAGGCTGCACATTTCCGCAAGGAAGCTTCGGTACGGCTCACCTTACGAGCCAGCTATTATGAAAAAATCTTGCGTTCGGCTTTTCCGCCACCGCCAGACGCTTTTTCGCCGAAACCGTCCCTTGCTCCTTCCCGCATTCCTGCTTTTGTGCTTACGTCTCCATGGGCAGGCAGGCAAGCCACCCTTCATGAATTTTGCCCGCAGACTGCTGCGGGCACACACTTTCTGCGTGCCGGGCGGGTGCTCTGCGCCCCTTTGCACGCAGAGTAAAATGGCAGCCGCCCCTGCGCTTGCCGTATCCAAAATAGCCGGTGGGAAAGGCCTCAAATGATAAAACGGGGAATTATGGCTGGTGTTAAAGGCTTCCCCCGGACGGGGAAAGCCTTTAACACCATTCTGTATTCAATAAAAAATCATCCGACACCGGAGGTGTGCTCTGTGAAAAAATGCAATCTGTTTTATCTCAGCGGACTGCTGTTTTATCTTGCTGCGGCGCTGAACTTTATCACTGGCGAGGGTCACTCCACGGCGGTGGTATGGCTCTGCCTTGGCTCCAGCTTTTTGTGTCTGGGGTATTCGCAGCAGAAAAAATAAAGCAGCAGGCCAGCCCCGGCGGGAAAAGCTGCCGGGGCTGCAATTCTTTGCGGGGCTCGTTCGTATTCCAGACAGAACGACCAAATTTCGACAAAAACGAGGTATGATCATGTCAACCAAACCAATTGATTCCACTGCCGCGACCCGCTTTGACCTGAGCGCTGCGGCACTTCATATCCTTGCCATGGCGCTGATGCTGATGGACCACCTGTGGGCGACCCTGCTGCCTGCGCAGGAATGGCTGACCTGCGCGGGGCGGGTGGCGTTTCCCATCTTTGCCTTTATGGCGGTGGAGGGCTACTTCCACACCCACGACCTGAAAAAATACACCTTGCGTCTGCTGCTGTTTGCCCTGCTTTCAGAGATCCCCTTCGACCTGATGTACGGCGGCACATGGTTCTACCCGGTGCACCAGAACGTCATCTGGACGTTGCTTTTGGGCATTCTGGGCGTCCATTTGATGGAAACCGTGCGCAAAAAGCAGAAAACATGGTTGTACCTGCTGGTATCCGCCCTTGTGGTGGCGGCAGGCGCAGTGCTGGGCACGCTGGGCATGGTGGACTACTACGGCACCGGTGTGCTGACTGTGTTCATCTTTTACTTCTTCCATGGGCGCAAGTGGTGGTGCCTGCTGGGGCAGCTGGCGGCGCTGTACTGGGTCAACGTGGAACTGCTTGGCGGGCTTATGTACCCCATCCAGCTCTTCGGTATGGACTTTGAGCTTTGCCAGCAGGGGCTGGCGCTGCTGGCACTGGTGCCTATCTGGCTGTACCGCGGGCGGCAGGGCTACCACAGCAAGCCGTTCCAGTATGCCTGCTACGCCTTTTACCCTGTGCATATGCTGCTGTTGGTTCTGGTGCTGAACTTCGTGAACCGATAAGATATTAGGAAACGGGTCAGAAACACCCACAGGTGTTTCTGACCCGTTTTTTAGTCTTTTGCCGGGGGTGCTTTCCTATAAACGCAAAGCATGGTATACTGAAGGCGGAAAACAAAAGCTTGGAGGAGCAACAATGACAAACAAGAAGCTGAACTACCCCGCAATCGCCAAGGAGACGGCTATCCTGACCGGAGCTATCGCTATCATTGCGGCGGCGGTCTATTTTTTTCTGGCGCCCAGCCATACATCCGTCAGCAGTATTTCCGGCCTTGGCATCGTGCTTTCTAATTTTGTGCCGCTGCCGCTTTCGGCCATTACTATGGTGCTGAATACCGTGCTGCTCATCATCGGTTTTTTCACCTGCGGCAGGGAGTTTGGCGCAAAAACCGTGTATACCAGCGTGATGCTGCCGGTATTTCTGGGGCTTTTTGAGCGGCTGTTCCCGGATTTTGGCTCCATGACAGGCAGTCAGGAGCTGGATGTGCTGTGTTATATTCTGGTGGTCAGCGTGGGTCTGAGCATCCTGTTCAACCGCAACGCATCCTCAGGCGGGCTGGATATCGTGGCAAAGATCATGAATAAGTATCTGCACATGGAACTGGGCAAGGCCATGTCCCTTTCGGGAATGTGCGTGGCGCTTTCCGCTGCCCTTGTCTACGATAAAAAGACCGTGGTGCTGAGCATTCTTGGCACCTACTTCAACGGCATGGTGCTGGATCATTTCATCTTCGACAACAGCATCAAGCGCCGGGTGTGCATCATTACCGAGAAGGAAGAGGCGCTGCGGCAGTTCATCATCAACGACCTGCACAGCGGTGCCACCATGTACGAGGCCATCGGTGCATACAACTTTGAAAAGCACAACGAGATCATTACCATCGTGGACAAAAACGAGTATCAGAAGCTGATGAACTTCATCAACCGCGAGGACCCCAAGGCCTTTGTCACGATTTATAATGTATCCAGTATGCACTATCAGCCCAAGCGCTGAGCGGCACAGGGAAAGGATGCAAAAGCCGTGACCGGGGCTTTTCCGCAGCGGAAAACCGTGGTAAAATAAGAAAAAACGGAAAGGGAACGACAGCCATGGACATCAGACTGGTTTGCAGCGATATTGACGGTACGCTGCTGCAATACGGCAAAAAAGAACTGGAGGGCGAGATCTTTGACCAGATCCGGGCGCTGCATCAGCGGGGCATCTGGTTCTGCCCGGCCTCCGGGCGGCAGTATACCAGCCTGCGCAAGCTCTTTGCACCGGTGGCGGACTGCTGCGTGTTTATCTGTGAAAACGGCGGCACTATTTTTCAGGAAGAACAGTGCATCGCTAAAAACCCTATGCCCCGGGCGCTTGCAGAGGAAATTGCCAACGATATGTGGACGCGCAGCGAGGGGCGGGGCGAGGTGATGCTCTCCGGCCAGAACACTGCCTACCTGATGGAGCGCGGCCTTGGGATGCTGCAGCGGGTGCAGTTTGTGGGCAACCATTACCAGATCATCCACAGCCCCGCCGAGGTGCCGGAGGACATCACCAAGGTGTCGGTGTACCTGCACGAGGGCGTGGAGAACTATGTGGAGCGCTTTGTGCCCCGCTGGAAGCAGGCAAACTGCGCCGTGGCGGGACCGTTCTGGATCGATACCACCTTTGCCAACAAGGGCATCGGGGTGCAGTGCGTGTGCAGCACCCTTGGCATCGACCCCGCACAGGTCGTGGCCTTTGGCGATAACTACAACGACGAGACCATGCTGGACGTGGTGGGCGTGCCTTACATCATGGACAACGCCGCCGCCCCGCTGCGGGCAAAATACAAAAACCACACCCCCCGCCCGGAGGATGTGCTGGCGCAGCTGCTGGCACAGCAGCCGTAAAGGGGGAGAACCCATGGACCGCAAGGGCTTGGAACAGCTCATTTTTGATACTTACAGCGTAGAGCCAGACTATCCGTGGATGGACACCCCGGAGTCGGCGGTGTTCCGCCATGCAGCAAACCGCAAGTGGTTTGCGCTGGTCACCACCGTGCCCAGAAGCAAGCTGGGTCTGCCCGGACAGCAGCCGGTGGATATCGTGAACCTGAAATGTGACCCCATCCTCATCGGTTCTCTGCGGGCAGAGCCGGGCTTTTACCCGGCCTACCACATGAATAAGGAAAACTGGATCACCGCCGCGCTGGACGGCAGCGCCCCGGAGGATAAGCTCCGTCTGGTGCTGGACATGAGCTACACCGCCACCGCACCCAAGCTGCGAAAAAAGAAAGCTTGACCGCAGCAAAATAAGGGCGGGCGCTGCAATTGCTGCCCGCCCTCATTCGTATTCAGGGTAAAGGGACTAGAGGAACTGCATTTTGCAAAAGGAGGAAGCTATGGCTATTTTTGAAAAGACCATCCGCAACCAGAACTTTGATACCCTGCTCCGCAAGCTGGAACGCGCCATCCCGGACAGCAGCTGGTCGGCAGAACTGGAAGCCGGCAGCGACTTTAAGGACGGCAGCGCCCGGTGCAGCGTGCGGGTGTTTGAGCGGTACAGCATGGTGGGCGGTAACCGTCTTAGCCTGACGCTGACCTTGTTCCAGAACGGGGATGAACCCATCCGGCTGTCGGCCATTGCAGCGGGCGGCAGTCAGGCGGTGTTCTTTAAAATGAACACCCTCGGCGAGGACGCCTTTCTGGAGGACGTAAAGCAGCTGCTGGAAGAAATTTTGGAGGGGTAATATGTTTTATACTGGGTTTGACGCATTTTTCAGCATCCTGTTCCCGCTGGTGTTTCTGGTGGTGCTGGGCATGATCCTGTTTACCATAGTGGGCAATCTGCGCACATGGAGCAAAAATAATGCGTCCCCGCGCCTTACCGTCCCGGCTACTGTGGTGGCCAAGCGGATGAATGTTTCCCGCCATCACACCGCCAACGCAGGGGACATGACCGGTGCCCACGGCTACACCAGCACGAGCGCTACTACCTATTATGTGACCTTTCAGGTGGAAAGCGGCGACCGCATGGAGCTGCGGCTGAGCGGCACGGAATACGGCCAGCTGGCAGAAGGCGACACCGGAAAGCTGAGCTTTCAGGGCACGCGCTATCTGGGGTTTGAACGGAAAGACGGGTGACCGATATGCAGCAAAAGCATTCAAGCGTGCCGGAGATCGTGGGCAGAAGCGTGTTTTATACGCTGACGAATTATCTGCTTATCAGCATGGAACTGTCCTTCCGTGCGCAGTGGTTCTCGGTCTTGTTCTCGGCGGCGCTTGTATGGTGCAACATGGAGTATTGGAACGCCGTTTACAGGCTGACCGGCAAAAAGCTTGCCGCATGGGCCTTGTGGGGCGTCTGCATTGCTGCAAGCACAGGTGTTGCGTATTTTGCGGGGTATATCCAAGGAACGCTTGTTCCACTTGTGGTATGATAAACGCGCTGCTGCGCAGTATTTTTGAAGAAATCGCAGAAGCTGTGACAAAAGTATTATTTTTTTGTGAATTTTAGCACTCTACACTTGACAGTGCTAAAAAATCGTGTTATAACAGTGGCGTGCTCAGGAGGAAGGGCAAAAGGAGAGCCGCAAGGCTCCCCGGAAAGCCCTTTGCGAGGAGCTTCAAAATGTAATTTTATACCCGACCCGAACGCCGGGATTGGAGGTATGTTTTATGTTTATGCCGACTGTTTTTCATGAGAACCTGTTCGATGATCTCTTTGATCCGTTCTGGAACGAGGGTGCACTGGAGCGTGTGATGAACCGCGAAGCCCGCGACACCTTTGGTAAGCGCGGCGCAAACATGATGAAGACCGATGTCAAACAGACGGACAACGGCTACGAAGTGGACGTCGACCTGCCGGGCTGCAAGAAGGAGGACGTTCAGATGGATCTGAACGACGGCTACCTGACCATTCAGGCAGTGCGCAGCCACTCTAACGATGAAAAGGACAACAAGGGCCGTTATGTGCGGCGCGAGACCTTCTCTGGCAGCTGCGCCCGCAGCTTCTATGTGGGCGAAGTGAAGAAGGAGGATATCCACGCAAAGTTCGAGGATGGCGTCCTGCACATCCAGCTGCCCGCTCCTCAGCAGACGAAGGCTCTGCCTGAGAACCCGAATCTGATCGAGATCGAGTAAATGCCGACCGTGTGCGCCAAGGCATAACGTATATAGGGATGCCCCCGGAGAGCTGCAACAAGCCCTCCGGGGGCATTTTTTGTGTACAGGCCTTCGATGACGGAGAGGGGAGAAAGTACCTGTTTTTGCCAGAAAACTTTATTTTTCCACCGTTTCGTGGTATCCTTATAAGGCACACGCAATACAGGCCTGCGGCTGCACTGGCAGCGGCTGCGGACTGCGTACGGCAAAAAAAGAACGTATAGAAGTAAAAAGGGGGATAAAAGTCATGGGCGAATTTGCCTTTCAGACTTTACGGGAAAGTATCACCTCTGCCATCAGGAGCAAGATCCTTACCGGGGAATTACAGCCGGGCGTAAAGCTGGCCGAGCAGCGGCTTGCCGAGGAGTTCGGCTCCAGCCGGGCACCCATCCGGGAAGCGCTGCGGCAGCTGGAACAGGAGGGCATGGTCGAGTATTCGCGCAACGTGGGCTGCTCGGTGCGCCGGGTAAAGCCGGAGGACGCCTACGAGATCTATCTGCTGCGGGCAAATCTGGAAATGACGGCGCTGCGCTATTTTGACTGCAAATTCCCGGAGGAGGATCTGCGCACCCTGCGCGGGATACTGGAGGAGATGCGCAATGTCCGACCGGGGGATCTTTCGCAGATCGTGGAGAATGACAACCGCTTCCACGCGGTCATCGTGCAGCGGGCAGGGCTGCCAAGGCTGCTGAAATTCTGGGACGACCTGAACTACGGCAACCTGCTCGTTGGGGCGAGCAGCGGCTCTAACCACGAGACGCTGGCGCAGCGGCAGAACGGCATCCACACCAAGCTGTACGAGGTGCTGGCAAGCGGCGACACCGAGGCTGCCTGCCGCGCCGTCTACGCCCACTACATGGAGCCTATGGAGCGGATGCGCAGCGCGAACAGCGCTGGACAGGCAGCAGACGGCACGGCAAAATAAGGGGAATTTGGCTGAACGTCTAAATTTTGACCAATCATTTTATGGAAATTGCAGATTGTCTACAATCTGCAATTATGCTATACTGTCAAAGTGACTGGTCGAGAGTTGCTGTATTTTTGGTAAAAATTGCAAAATGTATGCGGAACCTCGGCCTTCTTACAGGAACTTCCGCCCTGTGTGGAGAAGAAAGAGAGGAATTATCCGTATGTCTAACAAAGAAAAAGCCACAAAGATCTCGTGGCTCACCCTTGCCTTCATGGCCTTTTCTACGGTCTGGGGCTTCGGCAACATTACCAACGGCTTTGTGTACTTTAACGGTCCGCAGGTCATCTTCAGCTGGATCTTCATGTTTGCCCTTTACTTTATCCCCTATGCGCTGATGGTGGGCGAGCTGGGCTCAGCTTTTAAAAACGAGGGCGGCGGTGTCAGTTCATGGCTGCACCAGACCACCAACGCCAAGCTGGCTTACTACGCCGGCTGGACCTACTGGGCGTGCCACATCACCTACATCGCCAGCAAGGGCAGCGGCTTTTTGAAGGCACTGAGCTGGGCGGTTTTCCGCAACGCAGAGACCTACGATTCCTTCCCCACCCGCTACATCCAGCTGGCTACCTTCTGCATCCTGCTGCTGGGCTGCTACATTGCAAGCCTGGGTCTGAACCCCCTGAAAAAGCTGCTGACCGCCGCAGGCACCTGCACCTTCGTCATGTCCCTGCTGTACATCGTGATGATGTTCGCTGCCCCGGCCATCAACCCCACCGCAGAGTACGTCCACGCCAACCTGAGCTTCAGCAGCATGATCCCCAACTTTAACGTCACCTACTTCACGTCTCTGTCCATTCTGGTGTTCGCCGTGGGCGGCTGCGAGAAGATCTCCCCCTACGTCAATAAGGTCGAAAACCCCAGCAAGGGCTTCCCCCGCGGCATGATCACGCTGGCCGTCATGGTGGTTACCTGCGCCATTCTGGGCACGCTGGCCATGAGCCGTATGTTCGACCCCGCCATCATCAACGCCAGCGCCGAAAGCTTCAACGCCTATGTCGCCAACAGTTCCTACTGGGCTTTCCAGAAGCTGGGTCAGTACTACCATGTGGGCGATCTGTTCATGATCATCTACGCCCTGTGCAACGTCATCAGCCAGCTCGCCGTGCTGATTTTGAGCATCGACGCACCCCTGCGTATGCTGCTGGATAACGAGCACACCAAGCAGTTCATCCCGCAGGCTCTGCACAAGGTCAACGCCCACGGCGTGCACAGCAACGGCATCAAGATGGTGGCTGTGCTGTCCGGCTCCATCATTCTGGCACAGTCCTTCGTGCCCGGTGCTGCCGCCGTTCTGCGCCAGCTGACCAAGCTGAACTCTGTGTGTATGCCCATGCGTTATCTGTGGGTGTTTGCCGCCTACATCGCCCTGCGCAACGCCTACGATACCATCCCCGCCGAGTACCGCTTTGTCAAAAATCAGGCTGTGGCCAAGTTCTTCGGCGGCTGGTGCTTTGCCGTTACCGCCGTGTGCTGCGTGCTGGGTATGTATGATAAGGACCCCTTCACCTTTGCACTGAACGTCATCACCCCCGTGGTGCTGACCGTGCTGGGATTCATTCTGCCTGCCCTTGCAAAGCGCGAGCAGACCGCTGCCAAAAAGTAACCTGAATATGCTTATAGCAATTCAACTTTTTAATGCAACGGCAACAGCGTTGAATTGCATATCGCAAATATGCTGTTTGAATGTTGCACTAATTTCTTGACTTGCGATAAAAAGGGCCGGTCAGCACTGACCGGCTCTTTTCAGATACACCCAAGGAGGTTTATTTTTATGATCGCATCCGAAGTCCGTGAAATGCTGTCCTTCATCGACGGCAACCCCACCGCATACCACACCACCGCCGCTGTGCGGGATATCCTGCTGAAGGCAGGCTTTGCCGAGCTGCTGGAAAGCCGCAAGTGGGCGCTGGAACCCGGCAAGGACTACTTTGTCTGCCGCAACGGTTCCAGCATCATCGCCTTCCGCATGGGCGACCAGCTGGAAAATTACAGCTTCAACGTTGCTGCTGCCCACACCGATTCTCCCTGCTTCCGCATCAAGGAGAACGCCGAGATCCACATGGGGCAGAACTACACCAAGCTGAACACCGAGGGCTACGGCGGCATGATCTGCGCCACATGGATGGATCGTCCGCTGTCTGTGGCGGGCCGTGTATTGGTGCAGGAGAACGGCACCATTGTTTCCCGTCTGGTGGCGCTGGACCGCGACCTGCTGATGATCCCCAGCGTAGCCATCCACATGAACCGCGAGGTCAACGATAAGGCTTCCTTCAACAAGCAAGTGGATATGCTGCCTGTGCTGGGCGGTGCCTGCGAGGAGGGCGCGCTGAAAAAACTGATCGCAGAGGAACTGAAGGTGTCCGAGGAGCAGATCCTTGGCAGCGATTTGTTCCTCTATGTGCGGGAAAAGGCCACCGTCTGGGGCTGCAACGAGGAGTTCATCTCCTGCGGCCGTCTGGATGATCAGCAGTGCGTCTACGGCATCCTGAAAGGTCTGCTGACCGCCAAGAACGCCCGCTCCATCGGCGTGGCTGCCTTCTTTGATAACGAGGAAGTCGGCTCCGGCACCAAGCAGGGCGCAGCTTCCACCTTCCTGTACGATGTGCTGCACCGCATTGCCCAGAGCCTTGGCGGCAGCGACGAGGACTTCCACCGCGCGGTGGCTTCCAGCTTTATGGTCAGCGCCGACAACGCCCACGCCGTGCACCCCAACCACCCGGAGCACACCGATGTGAACAACTGCACCTACATGAACAAGGGTGTGGTCATCAAGACCCACGCCGGTCAGAAGTACACCAGCGACGGCATGAGCGTTGCAGCCGCCCGGGAGCTGGCTGCCCGCGCCGGTGTGCCGCTGCAATACTTTGCAAACCGTTCCGATAAGGTAGGCGGCAGCACGCTGGGCAATCTGGCGATGGCACAGGTGTCCATGAATTGTGTGGACATCGGCCTGCCCCAGCTGGCGATGCACTCCTGCTACGAGACCGCCGGTGCAGAGGACACCCTCTCGCTCATCAAGCTGATGCAGGAGCTGTACGGCAGTCACTTTGAAGAGACTGCTTTCGGCACGCTTTCCATCAGCAAGTAAATTGATATAAAAAGGACTGCCGTGCGCTGCACGGCAGTCCTTTTTGCATTTATGACTCTTTATTTGCGGCGGGTGAGACAGTTCAGCGCCATCACGACCAGCACAAGAAAACCGATGACCAGCAGGATACCGGTCATGCCGATGAGCATCATGGGCAGGGTGGTCATCCAGGAAGAAAGATGAAGCATAAAGGCACCTCCGTTAAGCCATCAGGGAAAGGATCAGTCCGCCGGCAAGGACGGATGCGATCTGTCCGGAAACGTTGACGCTGATGGAGTACATCAGCAGGAAATTCTGGCTGTCCTCGGCCAGACCCATCTTGTTGACCACACGCCCGCTCATGGGGAAGGCCGAGATGCCTGCTGCGCCGATCATGGGGTTCAGCTTTTTGCCCTCGGGCAGGAACAGGTTCAGCAGCTTGGCGAACAGAACGCCGCCGGCGGTATCAAAGATAAAGGCCACAAGACCCAGCGCCATGATGAGCAAAGTGTCCGGCCGGACGAACTTGTCAGCGGTCATCTGCCCGGCAACGGTCAGACCCAGCAGCAGGGTGATGAGGTTTGCCAGCACGTTCTGGGCGGTCTCGCTCAGGGAGTTCAGCACGCCGCATTCCCGCAGCAGGTTGCCGAACATCAAAAAGCCTACCAGCGCCACGCTGGCCGGGGCTACCAGACCGGCGACCACCGTGACCACAACGGGGAACAGAATCTTGGTCAGCTGGGTGACATTGCCTTTTTCGTAGGGCATACGGATGCGGCGCTCCTTCTGGGTGGTCAGCAGACGGATGACCGGCGGCTGCACGATGGGCACCAGCGCCATGTAGCTGTAAGCTGCCACCATAATAGCGCCCAGATACTGGGATTTCAGGGTGTTTGCCACAAAAATGGCGGTGGGACCGTCCGCGGCGCCGATGACCGCAATGGATGCGGCATCCTTCATATCAAAGAAGAACCCGGCCAGAAACAGGGTGAAAAAGATGCCGAACTGTGCCGCTGCGCCAAACAGCATGAGCCACGGCTTTTCCAGCAGCGGGCCAAAATCGATCATGGCACCGATGCCGATGAACAGCAGCAGCGGGAACAGCTCGTTGGACATCCCTGCTTCAAACAGGGCAGAGATAGGTCCAACGGTGTCCCCCTGCGTGATGGCACCGGATGCGGGAAGATTGACCAGAATGGCACCGAACCCCATGGGCAGCAGCAGACTGGGCTCCATCTTTTTGACGATGGCAAGGTAGATGAGCAGGGCACCGATGCCCCACATGACCACCATCTGCCATGTCAGCGCCCCAAAGTTTGAAAAGAGCGCGGCGAATGTGTTCCAGAAATTCATATTGTTTTTCTGCCTCCTTTTGTTCTGATGCTGCGGCAAGAAAAAAGAGACCCTTGCCACAGCGTAAGATCTGTGACAAAAGTCTCAAGCGAACACATGACATCGGGCATTGCTGCCGTGATGACGCTGCCATGCAGCGGCCTGCCGGTGAAAACGCCTTGACCGACAGACTGCCCTTTACTCCCCTTTATCATTTTTATTGATACCAGAAACTGCCGCTCCTGTCAAGGGGGAAAATGCGTTTTTTCGCAAAAATCCAATAGACGGATGCCGTTTCCCTCTACGCCCATCCCGTGAAAAGGCGAGCCGAAAAATCCGCAATTTTAGTTATAGATGCAGCTTTCCTTTGCGGCTCCTCTTGTGAAAAGGCCAACCGGGAAAATCCGCAGATTTTCCCGGTTGGCAAAATATAAATAATTTTTCCGCTGAAAATGGTCAGAGCGCAGCGGAGACCATTCCAAACCGTTAATCCACCACCGGTACATCCAGCCCGAACTCCTGCGGGCGGAAGCGGGGACAGACGTTCTCGGTGATGCAGATGACCGAAGCGGCAAGACGGCTGCCGATCTCGCAGGACTCTGCCAGCGTTTTGCCGTAGGTCAGGCCGATGACCGTGCCTGCAAAGAAGGCGTCCCCCGCGCCGGTGGTGTCCATGACATCCACCTTTTTGGCGGGCACGATGCCGCAGTCACCGTCCGCACAGGCATATACCGCGCCCTGCCCGCCCATGGTCACCACCATGCTGGGAATGTTGGCGCTGCGCACGTTGCCCGTGAGCACCCGGCACATCTCTTCCGGGGAGAGGTGGTCGTAGTCGTCCGAGAACAGCAGCCCGGCCTCCTGCTGGTTGCAGACGAAACAATCGATCTGCTGCAAAAAATCCCGCCGCTCCATGGCGATGCTCATGTTGGAGACTGCGGCAAACACCTTTTTGCCGTACTTTTTAGCGTAGCGCAGGGTCTGCTTCACCGTCTCCTTTTCAAGGTCCAGCTCCAATGCAATGGAGTCGCAGTCTGCAAAAATGGCATCGCCCTGTTCTTGCAAAAGGCCGGTCAGCGGGGTGGTATCCGGCCGCTTGGAGATGGCGGCGTGCACATCGCCATCGTTGTCAAAAATGGCCAGCCATGTGCCCATGCCGTCCGGCACTTTCTGGATAAAGCGGGTGTTGACCTTGTGCCTTGCCAGCTTGTCGATGACGTCCTGTCCCATGCCGGTGTCGTCCACCAGACCCACAAAGGTGGGGCGCAGCTCTACGTTGGCAATATCCTCCACCACGTTGCGGCTCACGCCGCCGTGTACCTGCTCGATGCGTCCGGCGTTGCGCCCGCCCGGGATATAGGTGGAAAGGGGATAGCCCTTGATATCCACAAAAACAGCTCCGATGACTACGATACCCATAAACGATAAACCTTTCTGACTTCAGTTGATTTTACCTGTATTATACAGGAAGCAGAAAAAAGATGCTATCCCTTTGCCGTTTTTTGCGGAAAAATATCTTCCGGGTGGGACGATTGGGAATGCCCGCCGCTTGCGCTTTGGGCATCGTCAGAGGAAAAATTATTTTTATTTTGGATTCCGAAAAGTCTGCGGACTTTTCGGAATCCCTTTTTCACGGAAAGGGGTCGTGACCGGAAGTGGCAGCTTCAAGATTTATTTTTTGCATTTTGGAAAGTCTATAATGATTGTTATAGATGCTTTTTCCCGCTACGACCCTCCCGTGAAAAGGCCAATCGGGAAAATCCGCAGATTTTCCCGATTGGCAAATATAAATAGTCTTTCCGCTAAAAATGCCCAGAGCGCAGCGGAGGGCATTCTGAATCAGCCCCTGTCACATCGCCGTGCGGGCGGTGCGCACCAGATACTCCATGGCCTGTACCGGGTACTGCCCGGCGGCGGTCTCGCCGGTGAGCATCAGGCTGGATGCGCCGTCCAGTACGGCGTTGTAGATGTCACTCACCTCGGCGCGGGTGGGCACAGCCCGGGTGTGCATACTGTCCAGCATCTGGGTCACCACCATAAAGGGTACTCCGGCTGCCCGGCAGGCGGCAGAAAGCTGCTTCTGGCAGCGGGGCAGCTCCCACAGGGGCATGGCGTTGCCAAGGTCGCCCCGGGCAATGACCACCTCGTCCACCAGCGGCAAAAACTCCGGCAGCGCCTGCACGCCCGCAAGGCTTTCAATTTTGGCAAGGATCTTCAGCTGCGGCGCACCGGCCTCTGCCAGCGCCTGCCGCAGGCTGCGGATATCTTCAGCGCCGCGCACAAAGGGCAGCATGACCCCGGTAACGCCGCAACCGGCGGCGATGGCAAGGTTCTCCTTGTCCTCGGTGGTCAGGGTGGGCATCTGGATGTCTGCCCCCGGTGCTGCCAGACTTTTGCGGCTTTGCAGCACGCCGCCCCGCACTACGGTGCACACGAGCGCTTCCGGCTCCACGGCGTCCACCCGCGCCAGCAGCTTGCCGTCATCCAGCAGCAGCTCCTGCCCGGGCTGCACGCTGTGCACCAGCGCGGCAGGGCAGGGGATGCCCTGCGCGCCCAAACGCACGGTCTGCCCGGCGGTCAGGGACAGCGGCTGCGGCAGACGTCCAATGCGCAGTTCCGGCCCCTGCAAATCAATGAGCAGCTTTTTGACCCCGGCTTTGCGCAGCAGCGCCAGCCAGTCCGCGTGCGCTGCCAGCGGGCCGTGAGAAAGATTCATGCGGATGCCGGTCATGCCGGCTTCCACCATCTGCTGCAAAAGCGCTGCATCGGCACAGGCGGGGCCGATGGTTCCGTAAAAATCCATAATTCCTCCTGCAATTCGTGTTTTCTTTCTATTGTAGCATGACCGCGCAGCAAAAGATAGCCCGGCGGCGCATAAAAAAACACCGGAAGCTGATGCAAAGCCTCCGGTGTCTTTTTATGATGCCTTATGGGGTTTACTGTTACACTTTGCACCGCCTGCGTTCAGTACAAAGCTTACAGCTCCCTCTATTTTTAAAGGTTGTACTTAGTTTACAGCATTTCGGGCAGTTCGTCAAGGGCTTTTTCTGGCTTTTGCCGGAAAAAACTGGAATATCACAACATTATCACAACTGCAGCTGGTGGTAGCACGCGCCCTCCATGGTCTTCCAACAGGCGGTGCTTCCCTCCAAGGTCATATAGCTGTGGGCGGTGCTTTCCTTGGGCAGGCTTACAGAGCCGGGGTTTAAGTAAAGGTTCCCCTGCCCGAAGTCTGTCCATGCGGGCACATGGGTGTGACCGTGGAGCAGAATGTCCCCCGGGGCAAGGGGCGGTAGATGGTTCAGGTTGAACACATGGCCGTGGGTGACGTAGACCAGCCGCTGCCCCACCGGCAGCACGGCGTAATCCGCCAGCACCGGGAAATTGAGCACCATCTGGTCTACCTCGGCGTCGCAGTTGCCGCGCACGCACAGCAGCTTGGGCGAAAGGCTGTTCAGCAGCGGAATCACCTTTTTGGGGGCGTAATCCCGGGGCAGGTCGTTGCGGGGGCCGTGGTAGAGCAGGTCTCCCAAGAACAGCAGGCGGTCGGCCTGCTCCCGTTCAAAGGCCTGCTGCAGCTGCTGCGCATAATAATAGGAGCCGTGCAGGTCTGATGCGATCATCCATTTCATATACAATGCCCTCCCTCAGAGCCGGTTTGCCTTATTGTAGCGCCTGCTGTAAAAATGGTCAAGTGATTATAAAAGTCATACTTTTGCGCCAAAACCCCTTGACACGCCGCTGAGGATGTGGTATCCTGCTAAGGTTGCAGCCCGCAAATGCGCGGGGGCATATCGCGGACAGCTGCCGCGATCATAAAAACCGTGTGGATTTTTACAGCAACATTGCTACTTTTCGCCACACAATGACCTTTAAAGGGTCATTGTGTGGCTTTTTTTGCGCCGGAAACCGGCTGCAAGCCGATGCTGTGCCCGCCACATTTTTGCTTTTTACAGATAGCAGGTGAAATTTTTTATGAACGAAACTTTTATGAAGGAGAAGCCGGTGCTGCCGCTGCTGCTCTCGATGGCGCTGCCCAATGTGCTCTCCATGCTGGTAAACAGCCTGTACAACATTGTGGACAGCCTGTTTGTGGCACGCATCAGCGAGGACGCCATGACCGCGTTAAGTCTAGTGTTCCCCATCCAGAACTTTTCCAACGCCATTGCCATCGGCTTTGGCATCGGCATCAACGCCATGATCGCGCTGTATCTGGGCGCGGGCGACCGCGAAAAGGCCGAGACGGCCGCCACCCACGGCTTTGTGCTCAGCCTTGTGCACGGCGTGGTGATGATGGTGGTCAGCATCGCCATCATGCCCGGCTTTCTGCGCCGCTTTACGCAGGACGAGGCGCTGATCGCCGCCGGTATCACCTACTCCACCATCGTGTTCCTGTTTTTGGTCGTGAACATGGTCTCGCTGGCCTTTGAAAAGATCTTTCAGGCAGTGGGCCGCATGAAGGTGTCCATGGTCGCCTTGATCACCGGCTGCGTGTGCAATATTTTACTGGACCCTGTGCTCATTTTCGGCCTTGGGCCTGTGTCTGCCATGGGTATTGCGGGCGCGGCACTGGCCACCGGCATCGGTCAGGCGCTCAGCGTGGTAGTTTACCTTGTGGTGTATCTGCGCACCGAGCTGCCGGTGCGGCTGCGCCGCCGCTGCCTGCGCCCGGACGCAGCGCTGGACGGCAGACTGTACGCCATCGGCATTCCGGCCATTCTCAATCTGGCGCTGCCCTCGCTGCTGGTCACCTTCCTCAACGGGCTGCTGGCAGCTTTCTCCCAGAGTTATGTGGTGGTGCTGGGCATCTACTATAAATTGCAGACCTTTTTGTACCTGCCCGCCAACGGCTTCGTGCAGGGAATGCGCCCCCTCATCGGCTACAACTACGGTGCGCGGGAGCACGCCCGGGTGAAAAAACTGTTCCAGCTGACCCTGCTCATGAGCGCTGCCATCATGGCGGCGGGCACGGTGATCTGTCAGTTTGCTTCCGGGCAGCTGATGGAGCTGTTCACCCAGAACCCCGAAACCATCGCCGCCGGACAGACCGCGCTGCGCATCATCAGCATCGGCTTTGTCATCTCGGCGGTTTCCACCACCGCTTCCGGTGCACTGGAGGGTCTGGGCAAGGGCGCAGAATCGCTGGTCATCGCCCTGTGCCGGTATGTTATTTTCATCATGCCGCTGGCTGCACTGCTGTGTAACTGGCTGGGCGCAGACGGCGTATGGCACGCCTTCTGGCTTACCGAGGTGCTGGCAGCGGCGGTCTCCGGCATCGTCTACCGCCGGGCGGTCACACATAAAAAATAAGAATTTCTGATAGGGGCGTTTCATAACGTCCCTATTTTTCATTGACACTACGGGAAAAGTACGGTAAAATATTCTTCGTGTTTTGACAAAAACTGTCAGTGCGCAAGATATTACAGAGGATGTGGAAGTATATGATCGAGACCATTGCCGCCGTCAATCAGGCGGTGAACAGCTTTATCTGGGGCATCCCCGCCATGGTGTGCATCATTGGCGTGGGACTGCTGCTCAGTGTCCGCACGGGCTTTTTGCAGATCCGCAAATTCCCCTACGCCATCCGCACCACCGTGGGCCGGATGTTCCGCAAGCGGGACGCTTCGGATGGTGCCATGACCCCTTTTCAGGCGGTGTGCACCGCGCTGGCGGGCACGGTGGGCACCGGCAACATTGCCGGTGTGGCGGGCGCTATCGCCATCGGCGGCCCGGGTGCCGTGTTCTGGATGTGGTGCTCTGCGCTGCTGGGGATGTGCACCAAGTTTGCCGAGGTAACGCTGGCCGTGCATTTCCGGGAGCGCAGCGATACCGGCGAGTGGGTGGGCGGCCCGATGTACTATATTAAAAACGGCCTTGGCCGTCGTTGGCAGTTTCTGGCCGTGCTGTACGCACTGTTCGGCGTGCTGACCGTGTTCGGCACCGGCAACGCAACGCAGGTGAATACCATCGTGGCGGCGGTGGATACCGCCCTGCTGGAATACGGGCTTGTGGGTAATGGCTTTCTGCCCACCCTCAACCTTATCGTGGGCATCCTTGTGGCGGTGCTGGTGGCGCTGGTGCTGCTGGGCGGTATCAAGCGCATTGGCAGCGTGAGCGAGAAGCTGGTGCCCTTTATGGCACTGTTCTACATTGTGCTGTCGGTGGGCGTGGTGGTGCTCAACTTCTCCCGTCTGCCCTATGTGCTGGAATCCATCGTGGCGGGCGCGTTCAACCCCGCTGCCTTTACCGGCGGCACTATCGGCAGCCTGTTCGTCAGTATGCAAAAGGGCGTTTCCCGCGGCATCTTTTCCAACGAGGCCGGTCTTGGCACCGGCTCCATCGCCCATGCCTGCGCCGACACCAAAAAGCCGGTCAAGCAGGGTATGTTCGGCATTTTTGAGGTGTTTGCCGATACCATCGTCATCTGCACCCTGACCGCGCTGGTCATCCTGTGCAGCGGCACCTCGGTCAGCTACGGCGCAGCGGCCGGTGCAGAGCTGACCATCTCCGGCTTTACCACCACCTACGGCGGCTGGGCTTCCATTTTTACCGCTGTGGCGCTGTGCTGCTTTGCCTTTTCCACCATCATCGGCTGGGGTCTGTACGGCTCCCGCTTTCTGGTGTTCCTGTGCAAGAGCAACAAAGTGGCGCGCCCCTTCTTTGTGGTGTATGCTCTGGTGGCCATTCTGGGTGCTACCATGGACCTTGGCCTGTTGTGGAGCATTGCCGATACCTTCAACGGCCTGATGAGCATCCCCAACCTGATTGCGCTGCTGCTGCTTTCCGGCACGGTGGTACAGATGACCCGCGCCTTTTTTGAATCGGAAGGGTGAGCGGCAGCTCTGCCCATAGTTGACAGAAACGCCGGAACGCGGTATACTGAGAGAAAAACAACGGTGGCTATGCACCACAGGAGGTTCTGACGTGGAAAACTTTAACGAATTACTGCAAAAGTATGCGGATTTTATCGTCCGGGTGGGTGTGAACCCGCAGCCGGGACAGACCCTGATCATCAACTGCCCGCTGGAGGGTGCTCCGCTGGCACGGCTGTGCGTGCGCAGCGCCTACGAAGCCGGTGCGCGGGACGTGCAGGTGAACTGGCAGGATGACGCCGTTACCCGCATCCGCATGGAGCTGGGCAGCGAGGACGCACTGACTGACCACAAGGGCTGGCAGCTGCGCCGCTATCTGGACTACGCCGAGAGCGAGGGCGGCGTGTGCGTGCTGCATCTTATTGCGGACGACCCGGAACTGTTTGCCGGGCTGGACGGCGCTAAGATCAGCCGTGTGAACAGCGCGAACCGCAGCTTTATGCAGCCGTGGCGGGAGTACACCATGAACGACCGGGTGCAGTGGTCCATCGCTGCTCTGCCCGCAGAGCCGTGGGCAAAGAAGATGTTCCCGGAGCTGGACACTGCCGCCGCCATTGAAGCACAGTGGAAGCTCATTTTTGACACCTGCCGTGTGACCGGCGGCGACCCGGTAGGGGAGTGGCAGAAGCATCTGGACCGCCTGAACGAGCTGGGCGCAAAGATGAACGCCCTTGATCTGGAAAGCGTGCATTTTGAAAGCGCCAACGGCACCGACCTGACTGTGGGTCTGGCGGAACAGGCGGTGTGGGAGAGCGCCGGCAGCAAAAACGAGAAGGGCGTGCCCTTCCTGCCCAACATCCCCACCGAGGAGGTGTTCACCGCACCCCATAAGGATAAGGTGGACGGCATCGTTTACGGCACAAAGCCCTATGTCTTTAACGGACAGCTGATCAAAAACTTCCATGTCACCTTCAAGGACGGCAAGGTAGTGGAGCACGGCGCGGACGAGGGCGCAGATCTGCTGGGTCAGCTGCTGGACACCGACGAGGGCGCACGCCACATCGGTGAGGTGGCACTGGTGCCCGCCTCCAGCCCCATCAACCGCAGCGGCAAGCTGTTCTACAACACCCTGTTTGACGAGAACGCCGCCTGCCACATCGCTTTTGGCGACAGCTACCCCGGCACCACCGTGGGCGGCACCGGCCTTTCCAAGGAGGAGCTGGCAGCCCGCGGCATGAACCACTCCTCCCTGCACGAGGACGTGATGATCGGTGCAGAGGACAGCCGCATCACCGGCAAATGCCGCGATGGCCGCACCGTGCCGCTGTTTGAAAACGGTGTCTGGGTGCTGTAAAAAGCCCCAAAGGGCGCGCAACTGCAAAAAAATTGCGAAAATGCTTGCATAAATCGCAAGAGTATGCTATATTCTAGTAGTACGATATAGTTTAACCTGAAACGTGGGCCGCAAGGTCCGCGTTTCTTGTTTGTTTGGAGGTTTTTTATGGCGAAGCAGTCTGGCGGCAACACCGCGCAGAGAGTGGAAGCGCTTGTCCGTCCCACGGTGGAAGGCATGGGTCTGCGCCTGTGGGATGTGGTTTTTGAGAAGGAAGGGCCGGACTGGTATCTTCGCATCCTCATCGACCGGGACGGCACCATGGATACCGACACCTGTGCTGAGGTGTCCCACGCACTGGATCCCATTCTGGACGAAGCGGACCCCATCGACCAGAGCTATTATCTGGAAGTGGGCAGCCCCGGCCTTGGCCGCAAGCTGACCCGCCCGGAGCACTACGAGGCACTGAAGGGTCAGAAGGTGCGGGCAAAGCTCATCCGCCCCAACGCCGACGGCGTGCGGGAACTGTCCGGCATCCTGACCGGCCGCGAGGGCAGCACCGTGACGCTGGAGACCGAAAACGGCCCTGTGACCTTTGAGGTGAATGCAGTCTCCGGCGTGCAGCTGTGCGACGACGAGGATCTGTTCAACTGAAAATAACCGTCTCTGAGAGAGAAAAGAGAACAAAATATATAGGAGGAACCCGAAAAATGACAGCAGAGAATAAGGACTTTTTTGAAGCGCTCTCCATGCTGGAGCATGAGCGCGGCATCACCGCAGAGTACCTGATCGAAAAGATCAAGGCGGCTATCATCATTGCCGTCAAGAAGAACTATGAGGTCGAGGAGGATCACATCCGGGTGGACATCGACCCCGACACCGGCCGCTTTGACGTGGCACTGATCCAGGACATCGTGGCAGACGAGGACTGGTACGACGAGCACGCCGAGATCGGTGTGACCGAAGCACGCAAGATCCGCAGCAGCTATGAGGTCGGCGACCGCATCATCACCCCGCTCAAGACCCGCGATTTTGGCCGCATTGCCGCCCAGACTGCAAAGCACGTCATCCGTCAGGGCATCCGCGAAGCCGAGCGCAACCAGCAGCTCAGCGAGATCCAGTCCCGCGCACATGATATCGTGCAGGCCACCGTTACCCGCGTGGATACCGAGAAGGGTATCGTTGCGCTGGATCTGGGCAAGGGCGGCGAGGCTGTTCTGCCCCGCAACGAGCAGGTGCCCGGCGAGGTGTACACCGAGGGCGAGACCCTGCAGGTCTACATCGTGGATGTGGTCAGCACCGAGCGCGGTCCCCGCGTGATGATCAGCCGCACCCATCCCGGCCTTGTCAAGCGCCTGTTTGAGCTGGAAGTGCCCGAGATCTTTGACGGCACTGTGGAGGTAAAGGCCATCAGCCGCGAAGCCGGTGCCCGCACCAAGATGGCTGTCTGGTCCAAGGACCCCAACGTCAACCCTGTTTCTGCCTGCATCGGCGAGCACGGTGCCCGTGTGGCTGCTGTTGTGGAAAAGCTGGGCGGTGAGAAGATCGATATCGTCAAGTGGAGCGAGGATATCTCGGAGTTCATCTCCGCAGCCCTGAGCCCCGCCAAGGTGGTCAAGGTGGAGCTGCTGCCCGGCGAGACCCGCTCCTGCCGTGTCACCGTGCCCGACCAGCAGCTGAGTCTGGCCATCGGCAACAAGGGTCAGAACGCCCGCCTGTGCGCCCGCCTGACCGGCTACAACATTGATATCCGTCCCGAGAGCGGCTACTACGGCGAGGACGAAGAGCCCAAGAAGGACGCAGCAGACGCTGAATAAGCCCGGCACCATCTGCCGAAGGAGGGAAACCGGATGGCACAAAAAAAGATCCCTGCCCGCCAGTGCATCGGCTGCATGACCAGCCGCCCCAAAAAGGAGCTGGTGCGCGTGGTGCGCGCACCCAGCGGGGAAATCAGCATTGATCTGGTAGGCAAAAAGCCGGGGCGCGGCGCATATCTCTGCCCTGACCCGGAGTGCCTGACCAAGGCAAAGAAGAAAAAGGCGCTGGAGCGCTGCTTTGAGCAGCCGGTCCCCGCCGAGGTATACGACGCGCTGGCTGTACAGCTGGCCGCAGCCGCAAAGGAGGCAGCAGCCGATGGCAAAAAAGAATAACGCCCCCGCAAAACCCAAGCTGCCCCCGGAGGAAGCACTGTATCAGGCCGTGAGCCTGTGCCGCAAGGCCGGTGCGCTGACCATGGGCTTTGACGCCGTGGAGGAGGCCTGCGTAAAAAGCAAGGCATGGCTGGTGATGACCGCATCGGACATCAGCCCCAAGACCCTGCAGCGTTTGAACTACGCCGTGGGCGACTTGGTGGACGTGTTCACCATGCCGCTGACGCAGGATAAGCTTGCCGATATCAGCCACAAGCCCGTGGCTGTTTACGCGGTGACCGACCGCAACCTCGCAAAGCTCTGCTTCGACCGCCTGTCGGACTGCGGAGCAATCAAAAATGAGGAGGATATGAGCGAATGATCGTAAAATATAAAGTGAGTGACTTTGCAAAGGATCTGAACCTTTCTGCAAAGAAGGTGCTGGACGAGCTGGCTGCTATGGGCAGCACCGGCAAGAAGAACAGCTCCAATCTGGAGGAAAACGAGCTGAACTACCTGCTGGAGAAGTTCAGCAAGGACAACAGCGTGGCGAATCTGGACGAGTTTCTGAACAGCGCCAAGGCTCCCAAGGAGGAGCCCAAGGCCGAGAAGAAGGCTGAAAAGAAGGCTGAAAAGAAGCCCGAGGCTCCCAAGGCCGATAAAAAGCCCCAGCAGCCCGCCGCAAAGGCCGAGCAGCCCAAGGCAAACAACAATAATAATAACAATAACGGCAAGCACGGCGACAAGAAGCCCGAGCAGCACAAGAAGCGCGAGGAAAAGACTGTTTCCTTCAGCGAGCTGGCACGCGAGACCGGCGCAAAGGCTACTGCTGCCCCCGCACAGGCAGTCTCTGTCCGCCGCGAGGACAATCAGGTCACTGTGGATACCCGCACTGTGGATATGAACGTGGATCGCTTCGATGCCCGTTACGATGATCTGGCCTCTACCAAGAACACCGAGAACCGCCGCAAGCCCACCCCGCAGGGCAACAAGCAGAAGTTCACCCAGCGCGGTCAGCGCCAGCGCCAGCAGTTCCAGAAGGGCAAGCGCGAGACCGAGTTCGAGCGTCTGCAGCGCATCCAGCTGGAAAAGGCACGCAACGCCCAGCTGAAGGTACTGATCCCCGATGAGATCACCGTGGGCGAGCTGGCTGCCCGCCTGAAGCAGCAGGCCGGTAAGGTCATTGCCAAGTTCATGCAGATGGGCGAGATGCACGCCATCAACGATGTGATCGATTTCGACACCGCAGCTCTGCTGGCAGAGGAGTTCCACGCAAAGGTCGAGCACGAGGTGCACGTCACCATCGAGGAGCGCCTGTTCACGCAGGAAGAGGATGCACAGGAAGATCTGGTGGAGCGTCCTCCGGTGGTCTGTGTCATGGGTCACGTTGACCACGGCAAGACCAGTATTCTGGATGCTATCCGCAAGACCAACGTCACCGCAGGCGAGGCCGGCGGCATTACACAGGCCATCGGTGCATATCAGGTCAAGGTCAACGACAGCCTCATCACCTTCCTGGATACCCCGGGTCACGAGGCTTTCACCTCCATGCGTGCCCGCGGTGCCAACATGACCGATATTGCAGTTCTGGTGGTTGCTGCCGACGACGGCATCATGCCCCAGACCATTGAGTCCATCAACCACGCCAAGGCTGCAAATGTCAAGCTCATCGTGGCAATGAACAAGATGGATAAGCCCACCGCAAACCCCGAGCGCGTGATGGAAGGCCTGACCAAGTACGGCATCATCACCGAGGACTGGGGCGGCGATGTAGCCTGCATCCCGGTGTCTGCACTGACCGGTATGGGCATCAACGACCTGCTGGAGCGCATTGCCCTGGAAGCTGAGGTCATGGAGCTGAAGGCAAACCCCAACCGCCGCGCCAAGGGTGCGGTCGTCGAGGCCCGTCTGGACAAGGGTCAGGGTCCCATCGCCACCATTCTGGTGCAGAACGGCACCCTGCACTCCGGCGACGTCATCATTGCCGGTACCGCTGTGGGCCGCGTGCGCACCATGCGCAGCGACAAGGGCCAGCTGCTCACCGATGCCGGCCCCTCTACCCCTGTGGAGATCACCGGCCTGACCGCAGTGCCGGAAGCAGGCGACCTGTTCGAGGCTGTTGAGGACGAGCGTCTGGCCCGTGAGCTGGCCGAACAGCGCGTTGCTGCCGCCAAGGAAAAGCAGTTCTCCTCCTTCCAGAAGGTCACGCTGGATAACCTGTTCAGCCAGATGGCACAGAATGACATGAAGGAACTGGCCATCGTGGTCAAGGCCGACGTGCAGGGCTCTGCCGAGGCTGTGAAGCAGAGTTTGGAGAAGATCTCCAACGACGAGGTGCGCGTGCGCGTCATCCACGCCGGTGTCGGCGCCATCAGCAAGTCTGACGTCGATCTGGCCGATGCCTCCAACGCCATCATCATCGGCTTCAACGTCCGCCCGGACAACGTGGCCAAGGAAGAAGCCGCTGCCACCAAGGTGGAAATGCGTATGTACCGCGTTATCTACGACGCCATCAACGATGTCACCGACGCTATGAAGGGTATGCTGGCACCCAAGTTCCGCGAGGTTGCTCTGGGCGAGCTGCAGGTGCGTCAGGTGTACAAGATCTCCAACGTGGGCACCGTTGCAGGCTGCCGCGTGACCAGCGGCAAGATCACCCGCGACAGCAAGGTGCGCGTGGTGCGTGACGGCATTGTCATTGCCGAGGACGAGATCGCATCCCTGAAGCGCTTCAAGGATGACGCCAAGGAAGTGGCCGAGGGCTACGAGTGCGGCGTTACCCTGGAGAAGTTTGCGGACGTCAAGGAAGGCGACGTGTACGAAGCCTTCAAGATGGAAGAGTACCGCGACTAAGCAAAAACCGAATATATAACAGCTTCCCGGCAGAAAAGGCTTCCCCCGTCCGGGGGAAGCTGTCGAACGAAGTGAGACTGATGAGGGCGTATCTTTCGCAGGTGTGGAGCGTGCGCCCTCATCCGTCGTTCTGGCAGACAGATGCCGCCTTTCCCCGGGCGGGGAAGGGCTTTGGGAAGCTGCCGACAGAATTTGGAGAAAACTATGTCTCAGAAAAATATGGGCCGTCTTGCGCAGGATATGAAGCGCGAGGTCATTGCCATCATCGGCCGGCTGAAGGACCCGCGGCTGGAGGGCGGTCTGCTGACCGTCACCCGTTTGGACGTGACGCCGGATCTGGATGTGGCAAAGGTGTATGTAAGCGTGATGGGCCGTGCGGACGGCCCCAAGCCCGCAATCGAAGCGCTGAACCGTGCCGCAGGCCATGTGCGCACCGAGGTCAGCAAAAAAATGCACATCCGCAAGGCACCCCGCTTCATCTTTGTGGAGGATGACGGCGCTGCCTACGCCGCCCACATCAACGAGCTGCTGCGCAGCCTGAACGTGAACGGCGAGGAGGAAGCACAGCCTGCCGATACCGAACAGACCGAGGACTGACTGCCTTTGCGGAAAGGATGGATCATTGGATGACAGAACAACTGAATGTGCAGCAGATGGCGCAGCGCCTGCTGGCTGCGGACAACATTTTGATTCTGTGCCACAAAAACCCGGACGGTGACACCATCGGCTGCGGCAGCGCCCTGTACTACGCGCTCAAAGCGTTGGAAAAAACAACGGCGGTGCTCTGCTCCGATACCGTGCCGTCCCGCTACGCCTTTACGAACCCACGGCTGTTCAAGGGTGAGTTCGAGCCCCGCACCGTGATCGCGGTGGACGTGGCAGGCTTGCAGCTGTTTGGCGAAAATAACGGCGTGCCGCAGTTTGCACGCCATGTGGACCTGTGCATCGACCACCACGCTGGCAACAACGGCTATGCCGATTTCACCCTTCTGGATGCCGGTGCCGCTGCGGCAGCAGAGCTGCTGTATCAGGTCATCGTGGAGATGGGCGTGCCCATCACCCCCCACATTGCGGACTGTCTGTACACCGGCATTGCCACCGACACCGGCTGCTTCAAGTTCTCCTCCACCACAGCCAACACCCACACGGTGGCTGCAAAGCTTATTGAAGCCGGCTGTCATGTGGAGGAACTGAACACCCTGCTCTTCGACACCAAGCCCCGTGCCCGCATGGAGGCCGAGCGCATCGCCCGCAACCATCTGGAGTACTATCTGGACGGCCGCTGCGCCCTGATCTACCTGACCCGGGACGAGATCCGGCAGAGCGGGGTAGACCCCGCAGATCTGGAAGAGCTGACCAGCCTGCCCATCAGCATCGAGGGAGTCAAGGTCGGTCTGACCCTGCGCCAGCAGCCCGGCGGCAGCTACCGCATCAGCGTGCGCACCGCAAAGGGCGTGGACGCCTGTGCCATCGCCCGGCGGCTGGGCGGCGGCGGCCACACCCGCGCAGCGGGCTGTGAGCTGCTGGGCGACCTTGAAAACGCCAAGAATGCGATCCTTGCAGAGGTGGAAGCCGAGCTGGACGCACCGCAGGAGGAAGCATGATGCAGGGCATCCTGATCGTAGACAAGCCCATGGACTGGACCAGCTTTGACGTGGTGGCAAAGCTGCGCGGCGTGCTGGGCACCCGCAAGCTGGGGCACAGCGGTACGCTGGACCCCATGGCCACCGGCGTTCTGCCGGTGTTCTGCGGCGGTGCCAGCAAGGCGGTGGACCTGCAGCTGAACCACGACAAGACTTACCGCGCCACCCTGCGCCTGGGTGCACGCACCGATACCGGCGACAGCACCGGCACGGTGCTGGAGACTGCACCCGTCACCGCCGGAGAGAAGGAACTGCTGGCTGTGCTGCCGCAGTTTATCGGCCCGCAGATGCAGGTGCCGCCCATGTACTCGGCGGTCAAGATCAACGGACAGCCGCTGTATAAGCTGGCGCGCGAGGGCGTGACCGTGGAGCGCAAGGCGCGCCCCATTGAGATCTACGGCATCGAGTACGGCGGCAGTCCGGCAGAAAACGAGTATGTGCTGACGGTGCGCTGCTCCAAGGGCACCTACATCCGCACACTGCTGGAGGATATCGCCGCCGCCATGGGGCAGAAGGGCACCATGAGCGCTCTGCGCCGCACCGCTGCCGGTCTGTACACCGAAGCAGACGCCCACACGCTGGAAGAAATTCTTGCCGCAAAGGAGCAGGGGAGCGCTGCGCTGGAAGCACTGATGCTGCCGGTGGAAAGCGTGTTCACCCCGTTGCCGCTGCTGGTGGTGGAGCCATGGGTGGAGCAGCATCTGTACAACGGCTGCCCCACCAGCCGCTACCCCGCAGCAGACGGGCGCTACCGGGTGCGCAGCGCCGCCGGGCAGTTCCTTGGCCTTGCCAATATTACCGGCGGGGTGCTCCGGGTGGAAAAACTGTTCGTGGAACGTAATTGAGCAATAAAGGAAACAAGACCCATGCAGATCATTTCTCAGTTTGCCCCGCTGCCGCTGACGCAGCCCGAAAAAGGCACCGCCGTGGCTATGGGCTACTTTGACGGCATCCATATCGGCCACCGGGCGGTGATCGAAGGGGCTGTGCAGTGGGCAAAGACCCATGGCGCAGCCCCGGCGGTGTTCACCTTTCGCCTGCCGGTGGAAAATAAAATGAAGGGCAAGCGCCTGCTTTCTACCGAGGATAAGCACGCCTTGATCCACAGCCTTGGGGTGGAGTATTACCTCACCCCGGACTTTGAAGCGATCAAAGCGCTGAGCCCGGAGGAGTTCGTGCGCGGCATTGTGGAAAACTGCCACGCCCGGGCGCTGTTCTGTGGCGAAAACTTCACCTTTGGTGCAAAGGCTGCCGGTACGCCGGAGCTGCTGCGCACCCTCTGTGCCCCTCTTGGGGTAGAGGTAGTGGTGGTGCCCATGGCACAGTTTGAGGAAAAGCCGGTGTCCTCCACCCGCATCCGCACCGCGCTGGAGGGCGGGGATATCCCCGCTGCCAACGCCATGCTGGGGATGCCCTATGCCATCCGCTTTGCGGTGCAGCACGGGGCAGGGCTGGGACACACCCTTGGGGTGCCCACCATCAACCAGCTGTACCCGCAGGGCTTCCAGATGCCCCGCAGCGGCATTTATATCACCCGCACCTGCATCAACGGGGTGTGGTATCCCTCGGCCACTGGTCTGGGCAGCCGCCCTACCGTGAACGATGATACCACCAAGGTGACCTGCGAGACCTTTATCCCGGGCTTTTCCGGCGATTTGTACGGCACAGACCCGGTGGTGGAGTTCCACGCCTACCTGAGTCCCAGCAAAAAGTTTGATACGCTGGACCAGCTGCGGGACTGCATCAACAATGCCGCCCGCCGCGCACAGGAATATTTTGCATAACGCATAAGCAGACAGGCCGTTGCACAGTATTTTGTGCGGCGGCCTTGTTTGATGCGGGACGATTTGAAATGCCCTCCGCTTGCCGGGTTACGGCTCCCAGCATCCGCATCGTGCCTTGAGCGGCACGCGCGTCTTGCTGGCCGCTGCCCCAACAACTCCTCCCTGTTTCCGCCACTGGCGGCGGTCGTCGTCGTTGCACTCTGGGCATAATTCAAGGAATTTTATTTTTTTATTTGAGCTTCCGAAAAGTCTGCGGACTTTTCGGAAGCTTTTTTCACGGAAGAGAACGGAACGGAAAACGGCATTTCCGGCGTCTGCGGCCGGAAAAAACCGCACTTCGGGCAAAATAGACACATTTCCGTGCAACAACGGTAAATGTTTGTTAAACAATTATCTATCTCTTATCCTTGCAATACACACAGTTTTTGTTTATAATAGTAACTGTACGGGGCAACGCCCCGATTGTGAGCGAGACTCTGGTTCAGAATTATAATTTGAGAGGAGTTTTTACCATGGGTTTAGGTAAGAAGACGATCGACGATCAGAACTACTGCGGCAAGAAGGTGCTTGTCCGCTGCGATTTCAACGTCCCGATGAAGGACGGTGTCATCACCAACGAGAACCGCATCAATGCAGCTCTGCCCACCATCCAGAAGCTGGTCAACGATGGCGCTAAGGTCATCCTGTGCAGCCATCTGGGCAAGCCCAAGAACGGCCCCGAGGCTAAGTTCAGCCTGGCTCCCGTTGCTGTGGCTCTGAGCGCAAAGCTGGGCAAGACCGTTGTGTTTGCCGACGACGACAACGTTGTGGGCGAGAACGCAAAGGCTGCTGTGGCTGCTATGAACAACGGCGATGTCGTTCTGCTGCAGAACACCCGTTTCCGCAAGGAAGAGACCAAGAATATGCCTGAGTTCAGCGAGGAGCTGGCTTCTCTGGCTGACGCTTATGTGGACGACGCCTTCGGCAGCTGCCACCGTGCACACTGCTCCACTGCAGGTGTCACCGACTACATCAAGGATACCGCTGTCGGCTACCTGATGGAGAAGGAGATCAAGTATCTGGGCAACGCCGTCAACGACCCCGTCCGTCCCTTCACCGCTATTCTGGGCGGTGCCAAGGTTGCTGATAAGCTGAACGTCATCTCCAACCTGCTGGAGAAGGTCGATACCCTGATCATCGGCGGCGGCATGGCTTACACCTTCGTCAAGGCTCAGGGCTACGAAGTGGGCAAGAGCCTGTGCGACGACACCAAGCTGGACTACTGCAAGGAAATGATGGCTAAGGCCAAGGAGAAGGGCGTCAAGCTGCTGCTGCCCGTGGATGCAGTCTGCATCAAGGACTTCCCTGATCCCATCGACGCTCCTGTGGACGTGACCGTGGTGCCTGTCACTGCGATCCCCGCTGACATGGAGGGCTGCGACATCGGCCCCGAGACCATGAAGCTGTTTGCTGACGCTGTCAAGGCTTCCAAGACCGTTGTCTGGAACGGCCCCATGGGCGTGTTCGAGAACCCCACTCTGGCAGCTGGTACTCTGGCTGTTGCCAAGGCTATGGCTGAGAGCGATGCTACCACCGTCATCGGCGGCGGCGACAGCGCAGCAGCTGTACAGCAGATGGGTCTGGGCGACAAGATGACCCACATCTCCACCGGCGGCGGCGCTTCTCTGGAGTATCTGGAGGGCAAGGAGCTGCCCGGCATCGCAGTTATCCAGAACGCATAATTTTTCCGGCATCACAATGGGTGCGGCGGCATTTACGCCGCCGCATCTTTTCTTTTTGTGCAGGTAATTTGTAAATATTTACGAAGGTAAGGAGAAAATAACAATGGATAAGGCAAAGCGCAAGGCTATTATCGCTGGTAACTGGAAGATGAACAAGACCGCCTCCGAGGCTGCTGTTCTGGTGGACGAGCTGATCCCCGCCGTGAAGGACGCTACCTGCGAGGTGGTCATCTGCACCCCGTTTACCGATCTGGTCACCGCTGTGGCTAAGACCAAGGGCACCAACATCCATGTCGGTGCCGAGAACGTCCACTTTGAGAAGTCCGGTGCTTTCACCGGCGAGATCAGCGCCGATATGCTGGTGGATCTGGGCGTGGAGTATGTCATCGTTGGCCACTCTGAGCGCCGTCAGTACTTTGCAGAGACCGACCAGACCGTCAACAAGCGCACTCTGGCTGCGCTGAATGCCGGCCTGAAGGTCATCATCTGCGTGGGCGAGAGCCTGCAGCAGCGCGAGGAGGGCGTTACCGAGGAGCTGGTCCGTATGCAGACCAAGATCGCCCTGCGTGACGTGACCGCCGAGCAGATGGCAAACGTTGTCATCGCCTACGAGCCCATTTGGGCCATCGGCACCGGCAAGACCGCTACCGCTGATCAGGCAGAGGAAGTCTGCGCTCAGATCCGCAAGGTGGTAGGTGAGCTGTACGGCGAGACCGTAGCCGAAGCTACCACCGTGCAGTACGGCGGCAGCATGAATGCCAAGAACTGCGAGGAGCTGCTGAGCAAGAAGGACGTGGACGGCGGCCTGATCGGCGGCGCATCCCTGAAGGCTCCCGACTTTGCAGTCATCGTTGATGCAGCCACCAAGGGCTGAGCAACTGCCTTTTCTTAATTAGCTGTTTCAGCGCCCGGCTGCGCCGTTTTTTTCAGCGCTGAGCCGGGCGCTGATCTGTTTTACAGCAGCCGCTCGGGTGTTATGCACCCGCAGGCTGTACCTGCAGGCGGGGCCGCTTAGCCTTGCCCGCAACGCGTGATAAATTCAAAGGAGATTCAATTTTATGGCAAAGAAACCTGTTCTTCTGTGCATCATGGATGGCTTCGGCTGGGTGCCGAACGAGACCTTCGGCAACGCCGTTGTGGCTGCCAAGACCCCCCATCTGGATGCTCTGATGGAAAAGTACCCCATGACCACCATTGATGCTTCCGGCATGGCTGTCGGTCTGCCCGACGGCCAGATGGGCAACTCCGAGGTCGGCCACACCAACATGGGCGCAGGCCGCATCGTGTACCAGCAGCTCACCCTCATCACCAAGTCCATCCGCGACGGCGAGATGCTCAAGAACCCTGTGCTGGTCAAGAACATGAAGGCCGCCATCGAGGCCGGCAAGGCCATCCATCTGATGGGTCTGGTGGGCACCGGCGGCGTGCACAGCCATGCTGACCACTGGTTCGGCGTGCTGGAGATGGCAAAGCATCTGGGCGCAAAGGAAATTTACCTGCACTGCATCACCGACGGCCGCGACACCGACCCCCACTCCGGCAAGGGCTTCCTGGCTGACCTGCAGGCTAAGCTGGACGAGCTGGGCGTGGGCAAGATCGCCAGCGTTTCCGGCCGTTACTACGCCATGGACCGCGATAACAACTGGGATCGCGAGGAGAAGGCCTATGCTGCCTTCGTCTACGGCGAGGGTGAGCACGCTGCCAACGCTGCCGAGGCCATCGAAGCTTCCTATGCCGCAGACAAGACCGATGAGTTTGTGCTGCCCTGCGTCACCTGCGAGGGTGGCCGCGTGCAGGATGGCGATACCGTCATCTTCATGAACTTCCGCCCCGACCGTGCCCGCCAGATGACCCGCATCTTCTGCGACGATGCTTTTACCGGCTTCGAGCGCCGCGGCGGCCGCAAGCAGGTGAACTACGTCTGCATGGCCGAGTACGATGCCACCATGCCCAACTGCGAGGTTGCTTATCCCCCGGTGGAGCTGAAGAACGTTCTGGGCGAGTATCTGTCTGCTCACGGCAAGACCCAGCTGCGCATTGCCGAGACTGAGAAATACGCTCACGTTACCTTCTTCTTCAACGGCGGCGTGGAAGCTCCCTACGAGGGCGAGGACCGCTGCGTCATCCCCAGCCCCAAGGTTGCCACCTACGACCTGAAGCCCGAGATGAGCGCCCCCGAAGTTGCTGCCGAGTGCGTCAAGCGCATCGAGAGCGGCAAGTACGATGTGGTCATCCTGAACTTCGCAAACTGCGATATGGTCGGCCACACCGGCGTGTTCGATGCTGCTGTCAAGGCCGTTGAGGCTGTGGATACCTGCGTGGATCAGGTGGTCACCGCTGTGCTGAACGCCGGCGGCTGCGCCTTCATCACCGCCGACCACGGCAACGCCGAAAAGATGATGAACCCGGACGGCACCCCCTTCACCGCCCACACCACCAACGTTGTGCCCTTTGTGGCAGTTGGCTGCGGCGATGTGAAGCTGCGCGAGGGCGGCTGCCTGGCCGATATCGCACCCACCATGCTGCCCTATATCGGCCTGCCCGTTCCCGCCGAGATGACCGGCAAGAGCATCATCGTGGAGTGATGCCAGACGGGATAACCGGATAAACAAACAAAAGGCTGCTGCACATTGCGTGCGGCAGCCTTTTTGCGTAAAGAGACGATTTTGAATGCCCTCCGCTTTGCTCTGGGCATAAATAGCGGAAAGAAAATTTTTTGTTTGTTTTTCCGAAAAGTCTGCGGACTTTTCGGAAAAACTTTTTCACGGGAGGGGGTGCAATGCCGTTGTCCTTTACGACCCCTTCTGTGAAAAGGGAATAGCGGAGCGTCCGCAGACGCTCCGCTATTCCGAAATAAAAAATAATTTTTCCGCTGAAGATGGCCAGAGCGCACGCGGAGGCCATTTTGATCGTCCCACCTGCAAAAAACTTACTTTTTCAGGTGGCTGTCCCAGCCGCTGGAGGTGGTGGCCTGCTTATCGGGCGTGCACCACATGGCTTCTACGCCGTCCAGCGATTCCACCAGCTTCTGCCCCTCTTCCAGCGGCATACAGAACAGGGCAGTGGTCAGGCAGTCTGCCATGCCGGAGTCCGGGCACAGCACGGTGACGCCGTTGTAGTAGGCAGCGGGCCAAAGGGTGTCCGGGTCGATGATGTGGTGGTAGCGCTTGCCGTCCACCACAAAGTAGCGCTGGTAGTCGCCGCTGGTCACCAGCGCAAGGTCGCTCATGTTGATGGGCGAGCCGAAAATGGAGTTGGTGTTGGTATACACCTCAGAAGCGTTCCACGGGTTCTCCACGCCGCCCGTCCACTGGCTGCCGTCCGGCTTTGTACCGATGGCGCGCAGATTGCCGCCCACGCTCACCAGTGCGCTGGTCAGGCCGCGGGCTTCGGCGGCGCGGCAGACCATCTCCACCGCGTAGCCCTTGCCCACACTGCCCACGTCCAGCGACATCTCCGGGTCGGACAGATAGACCGTTTTGGCGTCCTCATCGATGACAAGATCGTTGATATCGCAGTGCTGGGCAGCGGCTTCCAACTCCTCCTGCGTGGGCAGGGTGTTGTCGGCATCGGAAGCGTCCTTTTCAGCGGCTTCGCGGTGGTCGTGCCAGATGCCCAGCACACTGCCCATGGCAATGTTGATCTTGCCGCCGGTCAGGTCGTACATCTGCCGCGCCAGCTCCAGCATGGAGAGGATGCGGTCATCTACCTGTACCGGGGCTTTGCCGGCATTGTCGTTGATGGCCTTAACGTTCACAACGCCGGCATAGTCGTTGTAGATATCGTAGAGCTGATTGTAGGCGATCAGATCCTGATGCAGCGCCTGCATCTGGGTGTTGAACTCTTCCTCGCTCTCGCAGTAGGCGATGACCTGCGTCACCGTGTCGAATACGTCATAAAAGATGGTGGTGTACCGGGTCAGCTCCTTTTTGGGCTTGCAGCCGGCCAGAAGGCTAAGGCTCAGCACCGCCGCCAGCAGTGCAGCGGTTATGCGGGTGATGCGGCTCTTCATACGGTCTGGCTCTCCTTTGCAGCGCTAAAGGCGGTGTGCTCCTCCTGCAGATGCGCCAGCAGGTCTGCAAACATCCAGTTGCGGTTTGCGGGGGTGACCACCGCCTTGAGGGGGATGGTCACCTGTGCCTGCCGCATCAGGTCCAGCAGGGTGTCCACGTCCTTATCGCGGAAGTTTGCCAGCACCAGCGCTGGGGGATAGGCACCGGGCTCCAGCACCAGCGTTCTGGGGGCTTTTACCTCCACCTCGCCCAGCAGCTGGGCAACGGTCTTGCCGGCATCGGCGGGGGCAACGGGCAGCAGCTTCATGCCAAAGGCGGGTGCCATGCCCTCCAGCTTGCCCCGGTCGGCGGGGGAAAGGTTCCAGCCCAGCGCCAGCGGCACCCCGGCGTTCTGGTTGCGTGCAATGTGTGCTTTCATCTTTAAAACCTCTTTCGGCAGTGTTTTTTCAAAATACACTATAGTATACCATAAAACCCGTGAAAAGAAAATGAAAACCCGCCGGTGCATACAAAAAAAGCTCCCCCTTGCGGGGGAGCGGACGGAGCAGGGTCAGTTCATTTTTTTGCCGAAGAACTCCACCTCTTTGCCGATGAACTGCATCAGCGCATCGAACTGGTCGGGGGTCAGGCTCTGTGCGCCATCGCACTTAGCCTTGGCGGGGTTGTTGTGCACCTCGATCATCAGGCCGTCGGCACCGGCGGCGACCGCAGCTTTGGCCAACTCCGGCACCATCCATGCGTGTCCGCAGGCGTGGCTGGGGTCCACCACCACCGGCAGATGGGTCATCTTGTGCAGCATGACCACACCGGCAAGGTCCAGCGTGTTGCGCATACTGGTCTCGAAGGTGCGGATGCCGCGCTCGCACAGGATGACGTTCTCGTTACCCTCGGCCATAATGTACTCGGCGCTCATCACGAACTCTTCCAGCGTGTTGGCAAGGCCGCGCTTGAGCAGCACCGGTTTTTTCTGGCGTCCAACGGCTTTGAGCAGCTCAAAATTCTGCATATTGCGGGCACCCACCTGAATGAGGTCCACATTTTCAAACAGGGGCAGGTGCTCGGTGTTCATGATCTCGGTCACGATGGGCGAACCGGTGGCGCGGCGCGCCAGCTTGAGCAGATCCAGACCCTCACTGCGCATACCCTGAAAAGAGTAGGGGGAGGTGCGGGGCTTGAACGCACCGCCGCGCAGCAGGGAAGCGCCTGCCGCCTTTACCCGCTGGGCGCAGTAGGTGATCTGCTCCTCGCTTTCAATGCTGCACGGCCCGGCGATGACTGCAAAGTTGCCGCCGCCGATCTTGACGCCTTCTACGTCGATAACGCTGTCGTCCGGGTGGAACTTGCGGTTGGCCTTTTTGTAGGGCTCGGACACGCGGCGGCAGGTCTCCACCACCGGGTTTGCCAGCACCCAGCTCTCCGCAATGGCCTTGGTATCGCCGATCAGACCCAGAATATGGGTGTCGCTGCCCTTGGAATCGTTGATCTGCAGCCCCATATCTTCCAGCTCGTGGCAGAATTCGCGTACCTGTACGTCGGGTGCATCCTGTTTGAGTACGATGATCATAGTGTTTTGTCTCCTTTGCCTTTTCCTATCCTGTGAAACGGCGAGGGAGACCGGCTCCTTTGCCGCAGCTTGCAGTGTAAAACTTCAGTGCTCTGAAGTGCGTGACGCTATGATATCACTTCATGAAACTGAAGTCAAGAGAAATTTTGAATTTTTTCGGAAAAAGTGGTAGAATAAAAACAGAGCAAATGTAAAAGAGGGAATAACAATGGGAAAAGAAGCTAAAACCAACGCAATGCGCATTCTGGAACGGGAAAAGGTGGCCTACACCGCCCACGAGTACCCCCACGAGGAGGGGGTGGCGGTGGACGGTGTGACCGTAGCCGCCAGCATGGGCGAGGACCCCGCCTGCGTGTATAAGACGCTGGTAACGCAGGGCAGCAGCAAAAACTATTTTGTGTTCGTCATTCCGGTGGCGGCAGAGCTGGATTTAAAGGCCGCTGCCCGCAGCGTGGGCGAAAAGAGCGTGGCAATGATCCATGTGGCGGATATCAACAAGGTCACCGGCTATGTGCGGGGCGGCTGCAGCCCGGTGGGCATGAAAAAGCAGTACCGCACCGTCTTTGACGAAAGCGTGCTGACCCAGCAGAAGGTCTATGTTTCCGGCGGGCGCATCGGTACGCAGGTGTGCTGTGCCCCGGCAGATCTGATCCGCGCTGCACGCGCCGCCACCGCAAAGGTCATTTTTTAAAAATCCGGCTTTCTATCTGGGATACATCAACACGGCCTTTACATAAAATATACCCGCTGCATAAGTCATACTTAAAAAGAAAAAGGATGGCGAAACTGCACAAAACTTTCGAAAGTTTTTTGACGGCATGGGAACACAAGGGAGAATTTGCCCAAACGCTCTTTGCAAAGCGGTTTTTTTGCCGTAAACTGTATCTAGCACAGGGACGATGCCCCTAAAAATGGGCTTGCATCGCCGCCTGAAAAAACGCTTGCACAGGAAACTGCGGAGGGAAACTTCAATGATGCTGCTGGTGCCGGGTCGCATGGAATGGGGTCACATTCACTGCAATCAGGGGCATGGTGCAGCCTTGTGCAAAATGCGCGGACAGAAAAACTGGAAATAAAGGCCGTGGTACAGGTGTACCGCAGCCTTTTTTGTTTGTCGGTCTTGTTGGACATGAGAAAGAGAGGCTTTGGAAAATGGTTCGTAAAGTGGCAGTGATCATGGGTTCGGACAGCGATTGGCCGGTGGTCAAGGGTGCCTGCGCCCAGCTGAAGGCGCTGGACATCCCCTTTGAGGCACATATCCTTTCGGCACACCGCACCCCCGCCGAGGCAGCAGCTTTTGCAAAAAGCGCAAAGGCCAACGGCTTTGGCGTTATCCTGTGCGCGGCAGGCATGGCAGCACATCTGGCAGGTGCTTTTGCCGCCAACACCACCCTGCCGGTCATCGGCATCCCCATGAAGGGCGGCGCGATGGACGGCTTGGACGCCCTGCTGGCTACCGTGCAGATGCCCAGCGGCATCCCGGTGGCGACCGTGGCGCTGAACGGTGCCAAGAACGCCGCATGGCTGGCTGCTGAAATTCTGGCACTGAGCGATGATGCACTGGCTGAAAAGCTGGAAGCCGAGCGCGTATCCATGGCACAGCAGATCGCAGCCAAGGAAGAAAAGCTGCAGAACGAACTGAACGAGCTGTAAAGGAGAACCAATGTCTGATTTTGCATATCCGCTGCATGAGGAGTGCGGCGTTTTCGGCATCTACGACCGTGCCGGTACCGAGGATGTGGCCGCAGCGGCTTATTCGGCGCTGTATGCGCTGCAGCACCGCGGGCAGGAGAGCTGCGGTATTGCCGTCAACGATGACGGCGTGATCTCCGGTCACCGGGATCTGGGCCTTGTGAACGAGGTGTTCACCCCGGAGGTGCTGGCAAGTCTGTCCACTACCACGGCACACATGGCCACCGGCCATGTGCGCTACGCCACCGCCGGCACCCGCGTCCGCGCCAACGCCCAGCCCATGATCGTCCGGCATGGCCGCGGCACCATGGCGCTGTGCCACAACGGCAACCTGACCAACGCCGTGGAGCTGCGCCGCCAGCTGGAAAACGAGGGCGCCATCTTCCATGGCTCCTCGGATACCGAGGTCATCTGCTACCTCATTACCCGCAACCGTCTGCGCATGGGCAGCATCGAGACTGCCATCAGCAAGACCATGGACGTGCTGGAAGGCGCATACAGCCTTGTGATCATGTCTGCCACCAAGCTCATCGCGGTGCGCGACCCCCGGGGCTACCGTCCTCTGTGCATCGGCACCCTGCCCGGCGGCGGCTACGTCTTTGCCAGCGAGAGCTGCGCACTGGATGCCACCGGTGCTTCTCTGCTGCGGGATGTGGAGCCCGGCGAGATCGTGGTGGTGGACACCAAGACCGGCGAGCTGCGCAGCATCAAGGATCACTGCGGCCGCCCGGACACCCAGATGTGCGTGTTCGAGTTCATCTACTTCGCCCGCCCGGACAGCGTCATCGAGGGCAGCTCGGTGCACGAGGCACGCAAGCAGGCAGGCCGCTTCCTTGCACAGGAGCACCCTGTGGAGGCCGATGTGGTCATCGGCGTGCCGGATTCCGGCTTGGATGCAGCACTGGGCTACTCGCAGGAGAGCGGCATCCCCTACGGCATCGGCTTCATCAAGAACAAATACATCGGCCGCACCTTCATTCAGGGCAGCCAGAAGCAGCGCGAGAACAGCGTGCGCATCAAGCTGAACGTGGTGTCCAGCACCGTCAAGGGCAAGCGCGTGGTGCTGGTGGATGACTCCATCGTGCGCGGCACCACATCTGCCCGCATCATCAAGCTGCTGCGGGATGCCGGTGCTGCCGAGGTGCACTTTATGGTCTCTGCACCTCCCTTCAAGTATCCGTGCTACTTCGGCACCGATATCCCGGACCAGAAGCTGCTGGTAGCCACCGGCCGCACGCTGGAGCAGATTAACGAGGTCATCGGCGCCGATACGCTGGGCTATTTGTCTAACGAGCACGTTGTCCAGCTTGCCAAAAACGCAAAATGCGGTTTCTGCACCGCCTGCTTTACCGGCGAGTATGCCGTAGAGCCGGAAAGTGTGCTTTCTACCGATATTCACGACCGTCACCTGAACGACCGTCCCAAGGACGCCAAAAAGTTAGGAGAGTAAGAACATGGAAAAGAGCTATTCTGAAAGCTACGCCGCAGCAGGCGTGGACATTACCGCCGGTTACCGCTCTGTGGAGCTGATGAAGCAGTATGTCGCCCGTACCATGAACGAGCACTGCATCGGCGGCTTGGGCGGCTTTGGCGGCCTGTTTGAGCTGGACTGCACCGGTTATAAGCACCCGGTGCTGATCTCCGGCACCGACGGTGTGGGCACCAAGCTGAAGGTTGCCATGATCATGGATAAGCACGATACCATCGGTATCGACTGCGTGGCCATGTGCGTCAACGATGTCATCTGCGCCGGTGCAAAGCCGCTGGTGTTCCTGGATTACATCGCCTGCGGCCGCAACGTGCCGGAAAAGATCGCCAACATCGTCAAGGGCGTGGCCGAGGGCTGCGTGCAGGCCGATTGCGCTCTGGTGGGCGGCGAAACTGCCGAGCACCCGGGCATGATGCCGGAGGACGAGTACGATCTGGCCGGCTTCACCGTAGGCGTTGTGGACAAGGAGAAGATCCTGAACAACGAGACCATGGCAGCCGGTGACGTGATCCTCGCCCTGCCCTCCACCGGTGTGCACTCCAACGGCTTCTCGCTGGTGCGCAAGGTGTTCAACATCGACGCCGACCCCGATGTGCTGTTCTCCACCCCCGCCGAGCTGGGCGGCAAGACCCTTGGCGAGGCGCTGCTGGCTCCCACCAAGATCTACGTCAAGCCCGTGCTGAAGGTGCTGGAAGAGGTGCAGGTCAAGGGCATCTCCCACATCACCGGCGGCGGCTTCTACGAGAATATCCCCCGCAGCCTGAAGAAGGGCTGCTGCGCCCGCATCAACAAGGCAGATGTGCGCACCCCCGCTCTGTTCCACCTGATGCAGAAGGTGGGCGGCATCTCCGAGCACGATATGTTCAACACCTTCAACATGGGCGTGGGCATGGTGCTCACCGTGCCCGCCGAGCAGGCCGATAAGGCACTGGAGATCCTGCACGCCAACGGCGAGCCGGAGGCTTACCGTCTGGGCGTCATCGCAGAAGGTGAGGGCGTGGAACTGTGCTGAACATTGCCGTGTTAGTGTCCGGCGGCGGCACCAATCTGCAGGCGCTGCTGGACAGCGAGGCCCGGGGCGAGAACCCCAATGGTAAAATTACGCTGGTAGTGGCCTCCAAGCCCGGTGTCTTTGCGCTGGAACGCGCTGCCAAGGCCGGTGTAGAGGGCTGCGTGGTGCGCCGCAAGGACTACGCCGCCAGCGAGGAATTTGACGCTGCGCTGCTGGAAACGCTGCGGGCGCACAAGATTGATCTGGTGGTGCTGGCGGGCTTTCTGTCCGTGCTGGGTCCCAGCGTCATTGCGGCCTATCCGCGCCGCATCCTAAACGTGCACCCTGCGCTGATCCCTTCCTTCTGCGGGCCGGGAATGTACGGTCTGCGCCCCCACGAAGCCGCACTGGCTCGTGGCTGCAAGGTGACCGGCGCTACCGTCCACTTTGTCAACGAGGAGTGCGACGGCGGACCCATCCTGCTGCAGAAGGCCGTGGATATCCTGCCCGGCGACACCCCCGAGGTGCTGCAGAAGCGGGTGATGGAACAGGCAGAGTGGAAGCTGCTGCCCAAAGCGGTGGCTATGGTGTGTAGCGGAGAGATCGAGTGAAAAAATAAACTGGCTCGCCCTCTCAGGCCGCTTCGCGTCCAGCTCTCCCAAAGGGAGAGCCCTTGGCAAAACCATGAACTTTGTGTGGACTGCCAAAGCCTCCCACTTTGGGGGAGGTGGCAGCGCGTCAGCGCTGACGGAGAGGGCGAGGTCGTTATCCGTAAAGGAGAACAACAATGGAAAAGATCAACCTGAACGAGTATCTGGCCGCCAACGAGTACCCCGGCCGCGGCATTGCGGTGGCAATGGCACCGGACGGACGGCAGATGTTTATCGGCTACTTTATCATGGGACGCAGCGAGAACAGCCGCAACCGCGTGTTTGACCCCGTGCCCGAGCGCGGCGGCATCTGCACCATGGCAGCCGACCCCGCAAAGCTGGAAGATCCCAGCCTGATCATTTATAACCCGGTGCTGACCCTTGGCAAGACCCATATCGTGACCAACGGTGACCAGACCGATACCATCTACGACCTGATGAGCCAGGGCAAGAGCTTTGCCGATGCCCTGCGCACCCGCACCTTTGAGCCGGACTGCCCCAACTACACCCCCCGCATCTCCGCTGTGGTGTACGCTGACGGCAGCTACCAGATGAGCATCCTCAAGTCTGCCGACGGCAACGGCGACAGCGTGCAGCGCTATTTCTTTGATTACCCCCAGCCCGTTGCAGGCGAGGGTCACTTCATCAGCACCTACAAGCACAACGGCAACCCCATCCCCAGCTTTGAGGGCGAGCCCCTGCGCTTTGCCTGCCCCCGCACCATCGGTGATTTTGCCGCCGGTCTGTGGAGCAGCCTGAATGTGGACAACAAGGTGAGCCTGTTTGCCCGGGTCATCGATCTGGACACCGGCGAGAGCGGCGATATGATCTACAACAAGTACGACTCCGTTTGCAGCGATCTTGACGACCCTGAGGAGCCGGAGCTGCTGCCCGAGGAGCTGGAACTGCTCAAAAAGCTTGACGCCGAGGAAAAATAAGAGTAAACCTTAGGATATAAGGAGGATGCACCAATGAATGAACTCGCACTGAAGTACGGCTGCAACCCCAACCAGAAGCCCAGCCGCATTTATATGGAAGATGGCTCCGACCTGCCCGTTACCGTGCTGAACGGCAAGCCCGGCTACATCAACTTTCTGGATGCCCTCAACTCCATCCAGCTGGTCAAGGAGTTAAAGACTGCCTGCGGTCTGCCCGCAGCGGCTTCCTTCAAGCACGTTTCCCCGGCGGGCGCAGCACTGGGTCTGCCCCTGACCGAGGTGGAGCGCCGGATGTACCACATTGCCCCGGAGACAGAGCTTTCTCCGCTGGCCTGTGCCTACGCCCGCGCCCGCGGCGCAGACCGGATGTCCTCCTTCGGCGACTGGATCTCCCTGTCTGACATCTGCGATGTGCCCACCGCAAAGCTGATCCAGCACGAGGTCTCTGACGGCATCATCGCTCCGGGCTACGAGCCGGAGGCACTGGCCATCCTGTCCGGCAAAAAGAAGGGCAACTACAACGTGGTCGCCATCGACCCCGCCTATAAGCCCGCGCCCATCGAGCACAAGCAGGTGTACGGCATCACCTTCGAGCAGGGCCGCAACGAGCTGGTCATCAACGCAGACACCATGCTGAACAACTGGGTCACCGAGAATAAGAGTGTGACCGAGGAGCAGAAGCGCGACCTCATTATTGCCCTCATCACCCTGAAGTACACCCAGTCCAACAGCGTGTGCTACACCTACAATGGCCAGACCATCGGCGTGGGTGCAGGCCAGCAGAGCCGCATCCACTGCACCCGTCTGGCCGGTCAGAAGGCCGACAACTGGCAGCTGCGCCACATGGACAAGGTGCTGGACCTGCCCTTCCGCGACGATGTGGCAAAGCCCAACCGCGACAACGCCATTGATGTTTACATCGGCGATACCCCGGAGGACGTCATCGGTGATGACGTCTGGGCAGAGACCTTCACCCGCCAGCCCGAGCCGCTGACCGCCGAGGAAAAGAAGGCCTACCTCAGCAAGGTGACCGGTGTGTGCCTTGGTTCGGATGCTTTCTTCCCCTTTGGTGACAACATCGAGCGTGCCCGCCGTTCCGGCGTGACCGCTATCGTGCAGCCCGGCGGCTCCATCCGCGACCAGCAGGTCATCGACACCTGCAACAAGTACGGCATCGCCATGGCCTTCTGCGGCCTGCGGCTGTTCCATCACTAAGGGGAACGGGCTCGCCCTCTCCGTCATTGCTTGCGCAATGCCACCTCTCCCAAGGGGAGAGGCTTTGGCAGTACGGCAAAGTTTCCGGTTTTGCCAAGGGCTCTCCCCTTGGGAGAGCTGGACGCGAAGCGGACTGAGAGGGCGAGGCAGCTGACGGAAAGAACGAAAGTTTAGGAGAAAATGATATGGCTAAGAAAATCTTAGTAGTGGGCGGCGGCGGCCGCGAGCACGCCATCATCAAGGCACTGAAAAAGAGCCCCGACTGCGGCGAGATCTGGTGCGCACCGGGCAACGGCGGCATCAGCTATGACGCCAAGTGCAAAAACATCAAGGCCACCGATGTGGATACCATGGTAGGCTTTGCAGTGGAAGAAAAGTTCGATTACGTTGTAGTGGCGCAGGACGACCCCCTTGCACTGGGCATGGTGGATGCGCTGGCAAAGGCAGGCATCCCCGCCTTTGGCCCAGACAAGGCTGCTGCCCGCATCGAGGCTTCCAAGGTGTTCTCCAAGGATCTGATGAAGAAATACGGCATCCCCACCGCAAAGTACGAGACCTTCGATGACCCCGCAAAGGTCATGGATTACATCCGCGCCGAGGGCAAGTACCCGGTGGTCATCAAGGCAGACGGCCTTGCACTGGGCAAGGGCGTGCTGATCTGTGAGAACGAGCAGCAGGCCGCCGACGGCGTCAAGGAGATCATGCTGGACAAAAAGTTCGGCGCATCCGGCAACCATGTGGTGGTGGAAGAGTTCCTCACCGGGCCGGAGGTCAGCGTGCTGAGCTTTACGGACGGCAAGGTGGTCAAGCCCATGGTCTCCAGCATGGACCATAAGCGCGCCAACGACCACGACACCGGCCTGAACACCGGCGGCATGGGCACCATTGCCCCCAACCCCTACTACACCCCGGAAGTGGCTGCGGAGTGCATGGAAAAGATCTTCCTGCCCACCATCCACGCCATGAACGCCGAGGGCTGCCCCTTCAAGGGCTGCCTGTACTTTGGTCTTATGCTCACCCCGGACGGCCCCAAGGTCATCGAGTATAACTGCCGCTTCGGCGACCCCGAAACGCAGGTGGTGCTGCCGCTGCTGGAAAGCGACCTGCTGCACATCATGCAGGCGTGCACCGATGGCACGCTGGCAGAGCAGGAGGTCAAATTCTCCGATAGTGCTGCGGCCTGCGTGATTCTGGCCTCCGGCGGCTACCCCGTGGCCTACGAGAAGGGCAAGCCCATCTCCGGCCTTGTGGACGGTCAGCTGCCCGGCGAGGAGAACGTGACGGTGTACCACTCCGGCACTGCCATCACCGAGGACGGCCAGCTTGTGACCAACGGCGGCCGCGTGCTGGGCGTTACCGCCACCGGCCCGCGCCTGACCAACGCCCTGAGCCACGCCTACGAAGCAGCCGAGAAGATCAGCTTTGAAAAGCTGCATAAGCGCAGCGATATCGGCCTGCGTGCCCTGAAAGCGCTGGCAGAGAAGCAGTAAGAAAAATGTAAACGACCCCTTCAGTCATCTCACTTTGTTCGATGCCAGCTCCCCCAAGGGGGCGCCTTTCCGCAGAAGGGAAACTTTGCGGCATGACAAAAGCCTCCCCCTTGGGGGAGGTGGCACGGCGTAGCCGTGACGGAAGGGGTTATTCAGCACGACCCATCATACATAATAGGATCGAAAAACAATAACAAGGGGGATTTCACCCAATGGTCTATCGTATTTATGTGGAAAAAAAGCCCGGCTTTGATGTCGAGGCCAACGGTCTGAAAAACGAGCTCACCAGCTTGCTGGGCATCAAGGACCTGACCGGTCTGCGCCTGCTGAACCGCTACGATGTGGAAGGCATCGACGAAGCACTGTTCAACCAGTGCGTCAGCACCGTGTTCAGCGAGCCGCCGGTGGATAACACCTACGCCGAGCTGCCCGCTGCCGAGGGCGTGTCCTTCGCGGTGGAGTACCTGCCCGGCCAGTTCGACCAGCGCGCAGCTTCTGCCGCCGAGTGCATCCAGCTCATCAGTCAAGGCGAGCGCCCGCTGGTGCGCTCTGCCCGCGTCTACCTGCTGGAGGGTGCTCTGACCCCCGAGCAGGTGGCCGAGATCAAGAAGTATGTCATCAACCCCGTGGAAGCCCGCGAAGCTTCTCTGGAGACCAAAGAGACCCTGAAGATGGAGTACCCCGTGCCCGCTGCCGTGGCAGTGCTGGAGGGCTTTAACCAGCTGGATGAAGCTGGTCTTGCCAAGTTCATCGAGGAAAAGGGTCTGGCCATGGATCTGGGGGACATCAAGTTCTGTCAGGAGTACTTCCGCTCCGAGCAGCGCGACCCCACCATCACCGAGATCAAGATGATCGACACCTACTGGTCCGATCACTGCCGCCACACCACCTTCGGCACCATTCTGGACGATGTGCAGATCGACGACGCCGTGGTGCAGGAAGCCTTTGACCGCTACATGGCTATGCGCACCGAGCTGGGCCGTGAGAACAAGCCCCGCTGCATGATGGACCTTGCCACCATTGGTGCCAAGGAGCTGAAGAAGCAGGGTATCCTGAAGAATCTGGACGAGTCCGAGGAGATCAACGCCTGCACCGTCAAGATCAAGTGCGATGTCAACGGCAAGGATGAGGACTGGCTGTTCCTGTTCAAGAACGAGACCCACAACCACCCCACCGAGATCGAGCCCTTCGGCGGCGCTGCTACCTGCATCGGCGGTGCCATCCGTGACCCGCTGTCCGGCCGCAGCTACGTCTATCAGGCCATGCGCGTCACCGGCGCAGGCGACCCGCTCAAGCCGGTCAGCGAGACCATGCCCGGCAAGCTGCCCCAGCGCAAGCTGGTCACCACCGCAGCCGCCGGCTACTCCTCCTACGGCAACCAGATCGGTCTGGCTACCGGTCAGGTGGACGAGATCTACCACCCCGGCTACGTGGCAAAGCGCATGGAGATCGGCGCTGTTGTGGGCGCTACCCCTGCTTCCCACGTCCGCCGCGAGTGCCCCGCTCCCGGCGATGTGATCGTGCTGCTGGGCGGCCGCACCGGCCGTGACGGCATCGGCGGCGCTACCGGCTCCTCCAAGGCACACAAGCTGGACAGCCTTGAGCACTGCGGTGCCGAGGTGCAGAAGGGCAATGCGCCCATCGAGCGCAAGCTGCAGCGCCTGTTCCGCCGCGAGGACGCCTGCAAGATGATCAAGCGCTGCAACGACTTTGGCGCCGGCGGCGTTTCCGTTGCCATCGGTGAGCTGGCCGACGGCCTGTACATCGACCTGAACAAGGTCACCAAGAAGTACGAGGGTCTGGACGGCACTGAGCTGGCCATCAGCGAGAGCCAGGAGCGTATGGCTGTTGCCCTTGCCCCGGAGGACGTGGACAAGTTCATCGCCATTGCTACCGAAGAGAACCTCGAGGCAACCCCCGTGGCCAAGGTCACCGAGGAAAAGCGCCTGAACATGGTGTGGAACGGCGTTTCCATCGTGAACATCAGCCGCGAGTTTCTGAACTCCAACGGTGCGGAGAAGCACCAGAACGTCCATGTGGAAAAGGGCAGCGTCTGGCAGCCCCAGTGGTCCGGCCTGACCTTCAGCCAGAAGATGAAGTCCATGGTGGGCGATCTGAACGTCTGCAGCAAGAAGGGCCTTTCTGAGCGGTTCGACTCCACCATCGGTGCTGCTACCGTGCTCATGCCCTTTGGCGGTGCATACCAGCTGACCCCCCAGAACGCCATGGTAGCCAAGCTGCCGGTGGACGGCGAGACCACCACCTGCTCCGGCATGGCATGGGGCTATAACCCCTACCTGATGAGCGCCAACCAGTATGTGGGCGCACGGCTGGCTGTTATTGAGAGCGTGACCAAGCTGGTCGCCACCGGCTTCCGCTACGAGGACGCCTACCTGACTTTCCAGGAGTACTTCGAGCGTCTGGGCAACAAGCCCGAGCGCTGGGGCAAGCCGCTGGCTGCCCTGCTGGGCGCACTGGATGCACAGATCGGTCTGGGCATTGCTTCCATCGGCGGCAAGGACAGTATGTCCGGCTCCTTCGAGCAGCTGGATGTGCCCCCCACGCTGGTGTCCTTTGCCACCGCCATCGGCAAGGCAAGCCGCGTAGTCTCCACCGAGTTCAAGAAGCCCGAGAGCACTGTGGTGCTCATCCGTCCCATCATCGACCCGGAGACCGGCTGCCCCAACTTCTTCTCCCTGAAGGCCAACTATAGAATCGTAGAGAACATGATCGAAGAGGGCATGGTCGCTGCTGCCTGCTCCGTGGGCTACGGCGGCATTGCCGAGGCACTGTTCAAGATGGGTCTGGGCAACCGCATCGGCTTCAAGATGCGTGCAGATATGACCACCCACCAGATGTTCGAGCCCATGTACGGCTCCATCATTCTGGAAATGGTGTCTGATTCTCCCGCCGGTATGCTGCTGGGCGAGACCACCAAGGAGTACACCTTCGAGTCCTGCGGCGAAAAGCTGGATATGGCCGAGCTGCAGGAGATCTGGGAGAGCAAGCTGGAGCCTGTGTATCCCTACCGCAAGGCCGGCCCCGCCGTGGAGAAGATCAACGGCAGCCTGACCGCCCCCGCCGCACCCAAGATCGGTGTGGCAAAGCCAAAGGTCATCATCCCGGTGTTCCCCGGCACTAACTGTGAGTACGACACCGCCAAGGCCTTTGCCCGCGCCGGTGCCGACCCCGAAATTCTGGTGGTGCGCAACCTGACCCCCGCCGACGTTGCCGAGAGCTGCGAGGCACTGGTCAAGGCCATTGACGCAAGCCAGATCGTCATGCTGCCCGGCGGCTTTTCCGGCGGCGATGAGCCGGACGGCAGCGCCAAGTTCATCGCTTCCTTCTTCCGCAACCCTGCGGTCACCGAGGCTGTGCGCCGTCTGCTGCAGCAGCGCGACGGCCTGATGCTGGGCATCTGCAACGGCTTCCAGGCTCTGATCAAGCTGGGTCTGGTGCCCTACGGCGATATCCGCCCCATCACCGCCTGCGACCCCACCCTGACCTTCAACACCATCGGCCGTCACCAGAGTATGCTGGTGCACACCCGTGTGGCTTCCACCGGCAGTCCGTGGCTCAGCAAGTGTGAGGTGGGCGAGATGCACACCGTCGCCATCAGCCACGGCGAGGGCCGCTTTGTAGCGCCGCAGGAGGTGCTGGACACCATGCTGCGCAACGGTCAGGTGGCTACCCAGTATGTGGATCTGACCGGCGTGCCCACCATGGATCAGCGCTTCAACCCCAACGGCTCTGTGCTGGCTATCGAGGGCATCACCAGCCCGGACGGCCGCGTGTTCGGCAAGATGGGTCACTCGGAGCGCAGCGGCGAGTATCTGTACAAGAACGTCACCGGCGATAAATACCAGCCGATCTTTGAGGGCGGCGTGGACTATTTCAAGGTTTGATGGTAGAATAAATAAGCAAAAGGGTGTCTGCCTATATAGGCAGCGCCTTCAACCGCCAATGCAGCGCTGGTAAAGCCTTCCCCCGGACGGGGGAAGGTGGCGCGCAAGCGCCGGATGAGGGCGCACCGCAGGCAGCTGTTGCCCTTGAGTTCCGTCAGATCATAGGAGGAAAACAACCAATGTCACAGCATGATCGCTATATCAGCCCTTTTTCCACCCGCTACGCTTCCGATGAAATGCAGTACATCTTCTCGGACGACAACAAGTTCCGCACTTGGCGGCGGCTGTGGGTGGCACTGGCTCGTGCCGAAATGAATCAGGGCCTGACCAACATCACCCCGGACATGGTAGCCGAGCTGGAAGCTCATGTGGACGATATCAACTACGAAGTGGCTATCGAGCGGGAAAAGCTGGTGCGCCACGACGTCATGAGCCACGTCTACGCCTACGGCCAGCAGTGCCCCAAGGCAGCAGGCATCATCCATCTGGGTGCCACCAGCTGCTATGTGGGCGATAACACCGACATCATCGTGATGCGGCAGGGTCTTGAACTGGTGCGTAAAAAGCTGGTGGGTGTGCTGGCAAAGCTGGCGCACTTTGCCAAGGAGTACAAGGATATGCCCTGCATGGCCTACACCCACTGCCAGCCCGCACAGCCCACCACCGTGGGCAAGCGCGCTACCCTGTGGGCCAACGAGCTGGTGATGGATCTGGCTGAGATCGACCATCGTCTGGCTACCCTGCAGCTGCGCGGTGTCAAGGGCACCACCGGTACGCAGGCTTCCTTTATGGAACTGTTCAAGGGCGATGCCGACAAGATCCGTGCCGTGGATGCTTCCATTGCAAAGGAGATTGGCTTTGACCCCAAGGCCGTTGTGCCGGTGTCCGGCCAGACCTACAGCCGTAAGGTGGATGCTTTTATCCTGAACGCACTGGCAGGTATTGGTCAGAGCTGCATGAAGTTTGCCACCGACCTGCGCCTGCTGGCAAACTTCAAGGAGATGGAGGAGCCCTTTGAGAAGAACCAGATCGGTTCCTCCGCTATGCCCTATAAGCGCAATCCCATGCGCTGCGAGCGCATCTGCGCCCTTGCCCGTTACCTGATGGTGGACGTGCTGAACCCCAGCTTTACCACCGGCACCCAGTGGTTTGAGCGCACGCTGGACGACAGCGCCAACAAGCGCGTGGCTATGGCCGAGGGCTTCCTTGCTACTGACGCCATCCTGAACATCATGCTCAACGTCACCGATGGTCTGGTGGTGTACCCCAAGGTGGTGCGCAGCCGCCTGATGGCCGAGCTGCCCTTCATGGCCAGCGAGAACATCATGATGCAGGCTGTGGAAAAGGGCGGCAACCGTCAGGAGCTGCACGAGCGCCTGCGCCAGCACGCCATCGCCGCCGGCAAGCAGGTCAAGGAAGAGGGCCTGCCCAACGATATGGTGGACCGCATTGCCGCAGACCCGGCCTTTGGCCTGACCCGCGAGGAGATCGTGGCAGGGCTTGTGCCGGAGAACTTTGTGGGCCGTGCACCCCAGCAGGTGGAGGAGTTCATCGCCAACGTCCTGCAGCCCATCTTCGATGCTGACCCCGAGGATGTGGAACAGCACGCTTCCCTGAGCGTCTGATAACAAGATCAATTGCAAAAAAGGAGAAGCCCACGGGCTTCTCCTTTTTTGCGTTTGTGCCTTGCACGATTTTGTCTGTCATGTTACACTGAGGGCATCATCAACAAAGGAGAACCGCTTATGCGTTTGGATAAATATCTGGCCGAGACTGCCCAGTGCACCCGCAGCGAGGCCAAAACCATGCTGGCAAAGGGGCGCGTGCAGGTAAATGGTGCGGTGTGCAAAAAAGGGGACACCCAGCTGAAGGATACCGACACCGTGGCGGTGGACGGCGCACCGCTGACCTATCAGAAATTCGTCTACCTCATGCTCAATAAGCCCGAAGGGGTGGTGAGCGCTTCTACCGATAAGCGGGACACCACTGTGGTGGATCTGGTAGGGGACGCCTACCCCCGGCGGGAGCTGTTCCCGGCAGGGCGGCTGGATAAGACCAGTACCGGTTTTGTGCTGCTGACCGATGATGGCGGCTTTGCCCACGATATCCTGTCCCCACGGCACCATGTTTCCAAGACCTATACCGTGACGATCGACACCCCGCTCACGCAGGAGATGTGCACCGGTTTTGCGGCGGGGGTCACACTGGCGGACGGCACCGCCCTTTCGCCCGCCGAAGTGACCGCCCTTTCTCCCGATGGGCTTACCGTGCGGGTGGTGCTGCGGCAGGGGGTGTACCACCAGATCAAACGGATGTTCGGTGTGTACGGTGCCGGGGTGAATGCCCTGCACCGGGAAGCCATTGGCGGCCTTGCACTGGATGCGCAGCTTGCGCCGGGGCAGTGGCGGGAGCTTTCTGACGAAGAAGTGGGAAAAATTACCAGATAAAACGCTGCGCTTTTCACGCGGTTTTCAAAAATGTATCACAATTTACCGGTAAAATAACGGTAAGAACCACGCAAAAAGGCACTTTTTTGGCAAAAAATGGTCCCGAAAGATAATTTCAACAAGAAAGAATTATTTTTTTTGTTGAAATCTGTTGCAAAAGTAAATTCTTTTGTGTAAAATATAGATTGTAATGCGGCTAAATTGTTTAAAATCACAACCCATGCCGCCGCGGCTTGCACAAACGAGGAAAAGGGGTATCCATTTATGGCCAATAGAGTATTTCAAAGCGTGATCTACCAGATGAAGGACGCGATCAATCGGGTGGTCGGCGTTGTGGATGAGACCGGCGCTGTCATTTCCTGCTCGGAGCTGAACCTGATCGGCGAGGTGCGCGAGGGCTATATGGCCGAGCGACTGACCGCAGGCGACCGCTTTGTGCGCGACGGCTATACTTACCAGCAGTTCTCCAACGCCAAGCATAACGATTATGCCGTGTTCGTGGAGGGCGTCGATGAGACTGCAGGGCAGTTTGCCGGTGTGCTGGCCATCAGCCTGCAGAGCATCAAGCAGTACCACGACGAAAAATTCGATAAGTCCAACTTTATCAAGAACGTAGTGCTGGACAACATCCTGCCCGGCGATATCTACGCCAAGGCACGGGAGCTGCATTTTGCTACCGATGTCTCCCGCGTGGTGTTCATCGTGCGGGTGATCAGCGGCGGCGATATCTCTGCCTACGATGTGGTCAGCAGCCTGTTCCCCGATAAGCAGAAGGACTTTGTGTTCAATATCAGCGAGACCGATACTGTGCTGGTCAAGGAGATCCGCAAGGGCATCGACCGCACTGATATGGAAAAGCTGGCTGCCAGCATTGTGGATACCCTCTCCGGCGAGCACTACATCAAGGCCGTGGTCGGCATTGGCACCCCCATTGCCAACGTGAAGGATCTGGCTACCTCCTTTAAGGAAGCTCAGATCGCCATGGAAGTGAGCAAGGTGTTCGATACCGAAAAGCAGATCATCCGCTACGATAACCTGGGCATTGCTCGTTTGATCTACCAGCTGCCCACCACCGTTTGCGAGATGTTCCTGCGCGAGGTGTTCAAGCAGGGCAGCATCGAAAGCCTGGATCAGGAGACTTTGTTCACCATCCAGCGCTTCTTCGAGAACAACCTGAATGTGTCCGAGACCAGCCGCGGCCTGTTTGTGCACCGCAACACGCTGGTGTATCGTCTGGAAAAGATCAAAAAGCTGACCGGTCTGGATCTGCGTGAGTTCGACGACGCTATCGTCTTTAAGGTAGCGCTGATGGTAAAGAAGTACCTGTCCAACAACCCGGCCAAATACTGATATTTCGCTGTGCGGGCCTTGCCCCGCCGGCGCCGAACCGGCCGCTCGAAACCGATGCTGGCCGGTTCTTTTTGCAGCATGGGCTGCGGACGGGCTGTCTTGACCGTCAAAAATCTTGATGTCAGGAGCTAATACGATTCCATGATCGATTTTGAACACGTTTCCAAAGAATATAAAAAGGGCGGACGCCTTGCGCTGGAGGATATAAACTTCCATGTGGATGAAGGCGAGTTCGTCTTTCTGCTGGGTCACTCCGGCGCGGGCAAATCCACCCTGCTCAAGCTGATCCTGCGGGAGGCACTGCCTACCTCCGGCAAGGTGACCGTGCTGGGCAAGGACGTTGCCAAGCTGCGCCGCCGCAAGATCCCTTACCTGCGCCGCCAGATGGGCATCATCTTTCAGGACTTCCGCCTGATCCCCAGCATGACCGTGTACGAGAACGTGGCTTTTGCCATGCACGTCCTCAACGTGCCCCGCAAGGAGATCCGTCCCCGCGTGGAGTACATTCTGGAGCTGGTGCATCTGGAGGATAAGGCCAAGTGCTACCCGGATACCCTTTCCGGCGGCGAGCAGCAGCGTGTGGCTGTGGCGCGTGCGCTGGTGCATAACCCCAAGCTGGTCATCGCGGACGAGCCCACCGGCAACATTGACCCAGAGCTGAGTCTGGAAATGATGCAGCTGCTGGAGCGGGTGAGCAAGATGGGCATCACGGTGCTGGTGGTCACCCACGAGCACGAGCTGGTGCACCGCTTCCATCAGCGTGTGGTCACCCTGAGCCATGGGCGCATCATCTCGGACGTGCCCGCAGACCCTGTGGCTGCCGCCGAGGACGATCTTTCGCTGGATGTTGCCGCCTTTGATGCGGACGATGCGTCCGCTGCCAAAAAGGAGGTGGCTGCCGTATGATGCGTCCTTCTACCTTCTTCTTCCTTACCCGGCGCGGTGTGCGCAATCTGGGCAAGCACTGGGCTATGACCATTGCCTGCATCGCTTCTTTGAGTGTTTGTATGACCCTGAACATCTTTGCCAGCTTGGCCGAGGTGAACGTGGGCAACATGGTGGCCTATCTGGGCAGCCAGAACGAGACGGTGGTCTATCTGGATCCCGCGTGCGATGATGCCACCGCCGCGCAGGTAGGCGCGACCCTTTCGGCCATGCCGGGGGTCAGCGGGGTGCAGTACGTTTCCAAGCAGGATGTGCTCAACACCTACCGCGGCTATATGCAGGATTATTCCTCCCTGTGGGATGAATTTGAGACCGACAACCCCTTTAAGGCCAACTACCGGGTCACCCTGAGCGACCTGACCCAGATGGAGAGCATGAGCGTGAAGATGCAGGCCATCCCGGGCGTTGTCAGCGTTACCGCCCCGGTGGAGATGACCAATATCTTTGTGGAGATCCAGAAAGCCGTCACCAAGGGCGGACGCATGATCGTGCTGGTGCTGATGGTGGTCAGCATCATCACGGTGGGCAGCACCATCCGCCTGAGCGTTTTTGCCCGCCGCCGCGAGATCGAGATCATGAAGTATGTGGGTGCCACCAACCGCATGGTCACCCTGCCTTTCTTTGTGGAGGGCTTGACCATGGGACTGATCTCCGGTATCTTGACCGCAGCGGTCAGCCTTGGCTGTTACACCTATGTGGTCAACGCCGCCGGTGGTCTGGGCGGCATCTGGCAGATGCTCATGGGCCGCGCACTGGTGCCGGTGGCCAATGTGCTGCCGACCATCGTGGTAACAAGCCTGCTCAGCGGCGCCATCGTAGGCGGCGTGGGCAGTACGTTCTCTATCCGCAAACATCTGAATGTGTGACCGAAAGGAGCCGCGTTTTATGAGTAAAGCAATGCACGCAAAGCCCTTCCGGCTCACAGGCCCTTATACCGCCCGGCACGCCCGGCCGGAAAACCCCCGCAGCAGGCTGATCCGTGCGGTCAGCCTTGGGCTGGCCTGTGTCTGCCTGCTGCTGACAGCCACGGTGTACCCGGCCTCGGCAGCTACCAATAGCACCAGCATGGCCAGCTTGCAGACCAAGCTGGACAAGCTTTCCCAGTCCATCAATCAGCACAAAAAGGAGCTTTCGGATGCCAAAAAGAAGGAATCTGCCGCAAAGGCGCTGGAAAGCGAACTGAAGGAGCGGGTCACCGTTCTGCAGGATCAGATCAGTGTGCTGGGCGGTCAGATCGCCGCAGTGCAGAACAGCATCGGCGAGAAGGAACAGCAGATCGGTGTGATGCAGACCCAGATCACGGACAAGCAGACCCAGATCGAGCAAAAGCAGAACGAGATAGATGCTCAGTGGGATGATTTCAAAAAGCACATGGCTGCCATGCAGGAGCTGCGGGACGGCGGCAGTGTGGCCATGCTCAGTGCAGTGAACGACCTGTACGAGCTGCTTACCTTCAACGAGGTGATGCAGGATATCTCCATCAAGGACACCGAGATCATGAACAACATGAAGTCTGCCAAGCAGGGGCTGGAGGACGATAAGGCCGCGCTGGAAGAGCAGAAGGCCGGTCTGGAAGCCGAAAAGGCAGAGCTGCAAAGCCAGAAGAGTGAGTTGGACAGCCAGAACGCCCAGATGAAGGGCAAGCAGAGCGAGCTGAACAGCAGCATCTCTGCGGCAAAGCTTTCCGCTGCCGAGGCACAGGCGGCGCAGCAGAAGGCACAGGCAGCCATTGAATCCGACGAGTTGAACTACGAGGCCGTGAAAAAGGAGATCCAGAAGCTGATCGCCGCAGCCTCTGCCAGTAAGCCGCAGCTGAGCTTTAACGGCTTTGCCTGCCCGCTGAAGAGTTACAGCCGCATCTCCAGCGAGTACGGCTGGCGCAAGAACCCCGTCTCCGGCGTGAACAAGCTCCATGCCGGTATCGACTTTGCGGCAGCCGGCGGCACGCCTATCTACGCAGCCGCCAGCGGCTATGTGCAGGTGGCAGGCTGGTCTACCGGCGGCTACGGCAACTACGTTATCATCTACCACGGCAAAATGTCCGATGGCAATACCTATTCCACCCTGTACGCGCATATGCGCTCGGTGGCTACCAGTGCAGGCAAGTATGTGAAGCAGGGTGAACTGATCGGTTATGTGGGCACCACCGGCAATTCCACCGGCAACCACCTGCATCTGGAGGTGTGGAAGGGCGGCTCCAAGGCCAACGCCGTGAACCCCCGCAGCTGCATCCCCATCCCGCACAACTAGGGGGTATCTGAAAAGTCGAAAATTTAGTCTATTTCTACAAGCACAGCTGGATTTTGCGTTAAACAGCCTTGAAATCCACAAAG